>Ga0214545_1000844_pt1 | contig 53416 bp, 19 predicted proteins | sample CNSS4metaG_FD_160064 | JGI IMG/M metagenome (GOLD analysis project Ga0214545, IMG submission 160064) | Root nodule microbial communities from cowpea collected in UCLA plant growth center, Los Angeles, California, USA - CNSS4 | ecosystem: Host-associated > Plants > Roots > Nodule | place: USA... | reverse complement strand
GACTGTCATGGTCACAAGTCATTGTTTAAGGAATAAACCAGAGTTGGGTTCCTAAATTGCTTCAGCTCCTGTGCTGATCTTTCAAGTTCAGAACCAAGAAACAATTTTTCCTATAAATACTCATTTATCATGGCACAATTAATGTTTACTATGCAACTTTTCAACTTCTCTGGTTGAATCTCACAGCTTGATCATGCAAGATTGTATGATATGATGGTAAATTTAACAAGAGTTTTGTAAAATAAGAATCTTCACATCTATTATGTATCTTATATAAGATCTTTCGTCTTCTAAGTAATTTTGATAAGTAATTTCTTTTTGACTGTTTTATAAAGAGTACTTTTATATAAAACGAATTAAAATAATTATTATATTTATACGATGAATTATTTTATTCTAATTAATAATTAAAACTTAAATTATAACTGTTAATAATTTAAATTATAATTATATTACATAATCTTGAAGTAATATAATATCCAGAGAGACTCTTCTTTGTTTTATCCTACTGTTTTTTCTTGTATAGTCTCTTGAACTAATTTTTGAAAGCATATAATTAATATATTAATAGCTGTTCTAAGTAAATGTTTGGTTAAATTATACTTTTAATTCTCATTTTCGTAGTAAAATTTGAATTTAGTTCCTCAATTGTTTTTTATCTCAATCTGGTCCCTATTTTGAAAAATTTGATCTAATTAAGTCATTTCCGTTAGTGGTGTAATAACGGTGTTAAATGGGCTGCCACGTGTCAGCTTCTGGATTTTTTGAATTTTTTGAATTTTTTTTTAATTTTTTAATTTTTAATTTTTATTAATTTTTTAAAAAAATTTAAAAATATTAAAATTTTGCCACATGTCAAGCTAACATCGTGCCACGTGGCAGTGACAATGTCACGTGTGACTATTTGGGAGGTGTCATCTTCTCATTCTCAATTTGGTCCCTGTATTTTAATTTGTCTCAATTTAGTCCCAATTTTTGTAAAAATTGTACAATTTTGTCCCTCTCCAAATTGAAACCAAATTTAATTTCTATATAAATATGCACAAATATTTCTATCAAAATTAATATTTCAAGTAAATATTTTTAACAAGATTAAGTTTATTTTAATTAAAATTTTACATTAAACTTTATTTAAAATTGTTTTAAAGTTGTTAATAAAAAATAATCCTAATAAAAAATTCATAAATTATATTGATATTTTATTACATTATACTTTAATATTGTTTTTTATTTGATTTATATTTTAAATAATTGCATATTTTTAAAAAGTGTAAAATTCATTAATTTTTATACAAATGTTTTAGTTAGAATAAAAATAACAATTATATAATTTAAGAAAAATTAATTAGTTTATGTAACAATAAAAAAAAATTAAAATCTGAAAACAATTTTAAATAAAATTTAAATAAACTTATTAAAAATATATAATAAAAATATCAATTTGAATAAAAAAATCAAATTTAATAAAAATATTTGTATAACATTTTATAATTTTTGTTTCAATTTGGAGGAGACGAAATTTCATAATTTTTACAAAAATTGGGACTAAATTGAAACAAAAAATAAAATACAGGGACCAAATTGAGTATGAGAAGATGACATCTCCCAAATAGTGACACGTGGCACTGTCACTGCCACGTGGCAAGATGTCAGCTTGACATGTGACAAAATTTTAATTTTTTTAATTTTTTTTAAAAAATTAATAAAAAATATGAAAAAATATAAAAAAATAAAAATCTAGAAGTTGACACGTGGCGTCCCATTTAACACCGTTACTCTATTACTAACGGAAAGAATTTGGTTGTGTCAAATTTTCCAAAATAAAAATCAAATTGAGATAAAAAACAATTGATGGGCCAAATTCAAATTTTACTAAAAAATGGAAACTAAAAATATAATTTATTGATCATATATTTTCTTTTTTGATAAATCATGATTTAAAGCAAATGTAATTACTTGTTGTGAGGTAAGTATACTGGAATACACAGAGTCAGAACTGTTGTTGAATCTTTATGACTGTCATCATAACTGATTCTTGATATTGCTTATTTATTGTTTCCCAATGCACTCAGAAAGTGATGATGAAACGGAGAAACTAATGTTGACATGCATCATCATAAGATATTTTCCGCTCAAAATTTCTTGGAGAAGCAAAATAGTATACAAGTCTCCAAAAATAAAAAGTGGATAAGGTTTCACGTATGATATACAGTAACATACGACATATATGGATGTAAAATACTTTAAAATATTTTATCAATATTTATATTTTTTAAGAATTTATCATGCATCTTTTAATATTATCATATCACATATAATTCGTATAATATTTTGAAAATAAATATATCTGACATATTATATTTATATACCTATATCATAGATTTTCACCCCTTATAAATCTTGCGTTATCCTATTTTCCGGCAATAAAATCTTTATTTATTAAATGTGAAAACATTTTAATTCATGAATGAAGGTAATGAAAAAACACATCTATTATCAAATTCCGTTTACTTTTCGGATTAATGGTGAACTATAGATGATAATACGGATAAGTTCGGCCTACATTTAGTCCACACGATATAGGTCAGTCTATTTTATTTTGTATTTTTAACTGCGGACTACAAAATTTGGTTCGTCTTGTATAAATATGAACTCACATTATTCTTTTTTTAATTCTTATAATAAAAGTTTTAATGTTTAAAAATTTGGTAAACTTTAAAAAATTCACAAAAATTATAAGTAAAGATTTTGGAAAGTTAGATGATAAATTGATAATTCAACAATTTTATCATATTAATATTTGTACTTTGACATATAAGATATATTCTTCGAATCTTAGCATATTAAAAATACATAATACTTGTATTTTTCAATCATACAAAAAATTAAAACATTAATGCAAGAGTTAACAAAAAAAGTGACTGATATACACAAATGTAATTTTTTTTTATGTAGGTCAATCCGCACAGATCTTAAACCAGCCCGTACATGATATAGACTCGAACCACTGCAAACCTGCGGGTTCATTGTCCTGACTCGTCCCAAATTACTTTTACGGGCCAGGCCATCCTGAGGGGTCAGACATCACCCCTACTCAATTTCTCTTCCACCAGAATACAAAATTTTAAATAAAAATATCCAACTCTTATATTTTGTATCTAGACATGTTCAATGTTAAACAAATGTTTTAAATATTTTTATACTTTATAAAGTGTATGTCATGCAGTTATATCCAACCCACTTTTTAAAATACATTAAATTAAGTTAAACGTTTCAGTTCTATGTTATTTTTTATTTTGTAAAATTTAATTTTGAATTAACATTTTAAATTTTTTTTATGTTCAATTCAATAAAATATCATAAAATGTGCACTATAAAAGCATTTTAATATGTTAATTTAAATTTTCTTAATTTTTAATTTAACTCTACATTTTATAATATGTTAATTTAAATTTTCTTAATTTTTAATTTAACTCTACATTTTAAATTGAGGATCCTTTTTGTTTTTTAGACTTTTTTTTTCATTAATTGTATTAATTTAATATTTTTTTTTCTCGTGACAATCACTTGATACAAAATATATTAGAAATACGATTATTTCACTTGTTAGGATTTTCTTTTGCAACATTTAATTGAAAATATAAGAAGAATGTTTCCGAGTTCTAATAACTTTGGGCTAGATATTAAACATTAGAAATGATTATGTAGTATTGAATCAATTACTTTTTTTCATTTTAACTTTTATACCCCCATCTCTTATTATTTGGCACTCTACTCTTTTATACATATATAACTTTTATCGAAAATAATAACAAAATGTAAAAAAATCAATTTTTTTTATGTGATGGTACAATTGTTCACATAGTCTAACACCCTTTTTGATAGAATGGAGGCTGAAATTTGACGGAGTTGCAAGAAGAAACACCCACACTACAAATAAAATAAATGAAACTAATGTTATGATCTTTTGGAAAAATTTAATGAAAGAAATTTCATAATTCCAAGTGCACAAATTATTTTAGTTACAAGAAAAGCTCAATTAATTCTGCATTCTAATACATAATACATAGAACTATTTCTCGTGAAGAAGTTATACAACATTATCAAGTTTGAATTAAACATTTTATTTTCTTGTATTCTTTCTTCTTTTACATTAAATCCGATATTATTCAAATAACATTCTTACAGGTCAAATGTTCAAAACAAAATTAAACATAAACATTTTTCGGTTTGAGATCCGTGTCCAGCCAAACAGGGACGATCCTAAAGCACTTACAAATACAGAATTAATGCACCCAGAGACTCTAACTTAAAAAGGAATTCTTTTTATCAATCACCTCAAAGTGACAGACACGGTCACGACTTAAATAGTAAACAAACACAGTGTAGTCGCTCAGACCGAATATTGTTCAGTTGCAGTTGCAGGATTTGTTCCTTCTCCATCACGGAAAATATGAAAATGTAAATCCACTGAAATTAATTTTCCCATTAATCAGTTGATTAATCTGGGTACTGTCCTTTCGTGCATGTGTGTATGAACCGAAATAGAATGCAGACGGTCACGGCCAGATAGATAGGGTTCACAACTCGCTTTGGTTCAACCTTTGTCACTGTCATCATCAGTGATTCTTGATACTGGTTCTTCATTGTTTGCCAATACACTAAAAAAATTTGACACCTTTTACTTCATGGGGCGCAAAAGGAACAGGCCACAAGCGAATACAGTCACCACTCAGCAAAATACTCAATCTTTGGGTTTTAATGCTAAGAAGGAAAACATGGGCAGGAAGATGTCAGAGGGAAGTTTGTTAAAGAAGGGTTGTCAAGATGTTAGCCACATTGTAAGGGATGAGTTAGGTGGTTCTTCTTCTGTCAAGAAGAATAGGAAGGTGAGATTATTTATTATTCAATATCAAAAAGTATAGTATGGATGCTTATTTGAGTTTGACTTTCCATATAAACATGATTCCGCTTATGTGGTTGTGTTTCTGTTTCTCAAGTACATTGAAATATCCTGCATGTGCCATCAATGTCAAAGAAATGATAAAGGCAGAGTTGTGAGGTGCACAAAATGTAGGAGGAAAAGATATTGCTTACCCTGTATACGAAATTGGTATAACTTCGTCTCTCTTTCAAAAATTTTTGTTCTTTCTGTTTCAATTGTAATGTCGTGACATTTTATAACATGCATTGTTTGGTTGGATAAGATCTATACAAGGTTTATTTCTGCGCATTGACAGCTACCAAATCGGTGTTACTGACATATTCTTTGTGCTGTAAGAGTATTGGAAAGATCTGAAGTGGCAAGTCCATGTATATGAATGACATGTCTGGTTGATTACCCATATGCTTAATACTTTCTATGGGGAATTTCTAGAAGTTGTTTACCCATATGTTTAATATGCTACTATTTATTTCTTATGCGAGGAGGGGAAGTCTTAATTGATAGAAACATTTCCCAGACCAATTCCTGGAAAAAGTTATTACAATATTTCGTAGTTTTGGCTTTCAATGATGATAACTTGACAACTGTTAATCCTTGAATTGTTTTCTGTGTCTTCAGGTATCCTCATTTGAAAGAGGAGGACATTGCTGAAGCATGTCCCATGTGCCGTGGTAATTGCAACTGCAAAGCATGCTTGAGGTCCGATGTACTTATCAAAGTTAGGTCTTTACCCTTTCAGGATAGGGTTTTCTTCTGATTTTCAGAATTCAGCATTTAAAATGTAATCATTTCATTTGCTGTAGGAAATGAAGATAAAAACAAAAACCAACGAAGATGAGAAGGTCGAATTCTCTATGTATTTGCTGCATGTACTTCTTCCGTATTTAAGATTGATGGATGAAGAACAAATGATTGAGAATGAGACAGAAGCTAAGATACAGGGTATTTTTCCATTAGAAGTGTTGATTTAGGTTACTAATGTGTGAACCAAAGTTTCTAGGCAAACAAATCCATGCTGAAGAAAAGATTTGATCGATGCATGTTTGTTTCAACACATTATGCTACACACAACTAAACCATCGTTTTGAATGCCATGAAGCCACATATCTCTTTGCAATAAAGTTCCATTTATTTGCAGTATATAATTTGCTATTCGGATGTGCACTACAGGGATCTCAGTCTCTGAGCTTAGAGTAGTACAGACAATTTATTTTATGGATGAGCGTCAATATTGGTTGGAATCTTTCATACATCTTACTGTCTTTTTTCCCAATTATCTTTGTATCTTTATTTGTTAACTTAACTTAACACAATCTTGCAGTGACAACTGTAAAACGTCAATATTTGATTACCACAGAAGCTGCACAAAATGCTCTTTTGAACTATGTCTCATCTGTTGCCGTGAGCTTCGTAGTGGGCAGCTTGTAGGTGGTGCAGATCCAATTATGTTGGAGTTTTCTAGTAAAGGTCGTGGTTACTTGCATGGTGAAAAGGTAGATGGAAGCGTAAACCAAACCGAATCAAATGATGTTGCTAAGCCTGTGGTTCGCAAATGGTCAAGATCTGGATGGCATGCAGAAAGTAATGGTAGAATTCCTTGTCCAAAAGTCGGTGATGAATGTAACCATGGATTTCTTGAACTGAGAAGCGTATTAGGTCAACATTTTATTACTGATTTATTGTGTAAAGCAAATGCACTAGCACAAACATTCGAGCTTGGGACCCCTGACAACTTCTGTATGTGTTCAAGGCTTGATAGAAACACAGATGTTAGATATCATGATACGAGGAAGGCTGCTTCTCGTTCAGATTCCGGTGACAACTATTTGTACTGTCCTAGGGCTGCACAACCACAGGACGAGGATTTATGGCATTTTCAGTGGCATTGGGAAAAGGGGGAGCCTGTCATTGTTAGCCATGTGGTTGATTGTGCATCTGGCTTAAGCTGGGAACCACTTGTCATGTGGCGGGCATTCCGTCAGTTGTCTAATACCAGGCGTGAACAACATTTGAATGTGAAGGCAATTGATTGCTTAGATTTGTGTGAGGTTTGTTTACTTTCTCAATCTTAAACTTTGTTCACCAGAGTGTTTTTTTCTCAAAGTTCGATATTCATTCCCATGAAGCCTATGTTTAAATTATTTAATATTGGAACTTATTTTACCTGGAACCACTACGCTTCAAATGTCCAATAAAGAATACTTCAGTTGTAGCAAATTTATGTTAAATTTCCTGAATTTGGTAACTCCACCCTTTCCTGGATGTTGTGTTGTTTCAGTTTGTCAATTGTTGACTTCCATGAACTTGTTTGAGCTAAGTGTCCAAGAAATATTTTGGTGGATAGTTCCAGTAAAAACACAAATTGTTGATGTTCTGCTGGCTGGGTCATAAAGAGATACCGGTTAAAGGTTGAATGTTGGTCATTAGAACACACATTAGGGTGGTAATTGGAAATCGTTTTGGTTAGTGTAGTTAATATATCAGTCACATTCTTTTAATACTTGTTCTTGCTGTATGCTGTCTCTCCCAACATTTTCTAGAAATGTGGGTGTTGTGTGGGCTTCTATCATCATATTATCCTTCTTCTTTGTCCGAGCTTTAACTACCTATCATATGCCTTAGAAATTTAAATCAATTTCTTGTCTGTTGGTCCATGCCCCCATTTTTTGTTTTCTTTGCCTAAGAAACCCTTTCCTGTTGTCTGTGCACCATGTTTTTCTATTATGATTGTGAGCTTCTTAACCCTTGCCACAACATGTAGCCGATGCTGTGTAAAATGTATTTTAATTCTCTTGCACTTTTCAAATTGTATTGATTTTGTTCTGTAATCAGACTAGAGTAAGCCACATCTGCTTTATCTTCCTGATTCTGTAGTTCTTTACTGCTTTTACTTGACATGTCTGCTAATCTCTTGCTGCTGACTTTTGCATCTTTTTGAGTTGTTGGTTAAAATTCAGGTTGAAATTAACATCCACCAATTCTTTACTGGGTATACAAAAGCTCGTGGGGATTGGCTTGATTGGCCTAAGATATTGAAGTTAAAAGACTGGCCATCTTCTTGTTTATTTGAGGAACGATTACCTCGACATTGTGCTGAGTTCATATGCTCCTTGCCATTCAAAGAATATACCAATCCTCTTGGTGGTTTTCTTAACCTAGCTGTAAAATTACCTCTAAAGTGTCTGAGGCCAGACTTGGGGCCAAAGACATACATTGCTTATGGATTTCCTCAGGAGCTTGGACGAGGTGACTCTGTGACTAAGCTCCACTATGATATATGCGATGCAGTATGCTCTATTTCCTTTTCTCCTTCCTCATCTGTTCTTTTAAAGGATTTATTCTAAATTATTTGAAGATTTTATGGTGTTAGTTTCCAACAGAGTTTCCTGTTTGAAGGTGCATAGTTTGTAGGAAGTGTTTGGTTTCTTGAAGAACAGAATCAGCAGATTGCTGTTTCAATTAACATCATGACTTTTCTGTTCTGTGCATTGTCTTCACTCATAGTTAATCAGTACATTTTTATATTTGGAAGAACATGAGATAAAACAGTGCATTCGAATCAGACATAAAGCTGTAATTTATGTACACTTCTTTTTGCAGAGCTTTTCCTGATCAAATATTTGTCAGTGTTTTGTATTTATTGCTGTGTGTTCTGGATTGCATACACATCAATGATAAAATTAAGAGTATTGTCTTTTTCCTTTTAATAATTTTGGTTGTTCTAGGTATATGTGTTGGCTCATATAGCTGAAGTTCAATGGGAACCGAAGCATCTTACTGCCATTGAGAAGCTGAAACAAAAGCACTTTGAGCAAGACAAAAGGGAGCTACTGAGTGATGATCAGGATGGAGAAACTAATGTTGACACGCATTATAATATATCTTCTGCCCTAAATTCCTTGGAGAAGCAAAATAGTGTCCAAGTCTTGGAAAACAAAAGTGGATGTTGTGATGAGAAAGAAGCTGATCAGTTTCATCAACCCTCTGCTGGTAGTGAGGATGGTCTTTCGTGCGGATCAGAGCTCAACGAGGTTGACAGAGCAAATATGAAGGGAGAAAGTGATCTGTCTTTTGCAGGGGATGGTTCAGAAGGTGCACTGTGGGATATTTTTCGGAGGCAGGACGTGCCTAAATTGGAGGAATATCTCAGAAAGCATTTCAGAGAGTTTAGGCATATCAATTGCCGTCCTTTAAAGCAGGTAAATTAGCTGTGGAAATTACTTTTCAGCCTAAGTCATTAGTAAAGCTTGGTTCCTACCAAAAAGATTTAGTGGTTACATTACATTGGTAATATTTGGAGGTTTTCACCCTAATAACTTTGGCATTCTCTCATTTTCCTGCAATAAAATTTTCATTTTCATCAAATACATATCATTACAGATTGATTGAAGGGTGGATGTGAATTTTGAAGTGTTTGGCAGACAATACTTGTTGTATATGGATAATGCATCAGCTGAGAGTACCTTACTAACTCATTAGACTTTACTTTTTTTCTTAAACGGGTCATATCCTTCGGTAATGAAGGTTATTCACCCCATCCATGACCAGACCTTCTATTTGACTGTGGAGCATAAGAGGAAGCTTAAGGAGGAGTATGGTTAGTAACACATTTTGATTGGGGGTAGAGTTTGAGTTGTGCCTCTCCAAATTCACAGTAATGTATTTTCTTGTAGGAATTGAGCCCTGGACATTCATTCAGAAGCTAGGAGATGCTGTTTTCATTCCAGCTGGTTGTCCTTACCAACTCAGAAATCTGAAGGTAAAATGAACATACAGGGTAAATTTGTTTAATCTTCATTGTAGGTATCAAGGTTGTTAAATTCAAGAGTTTACCCTAAGTCTTGGACGATGTGTGAATAAAAATTTCAATTTCAGCAAATAAAAAATGTGAACGTTGTCAAGTGAAACTGTTGATACATCAAAGTTTGGTTGCTTTATTTTATGGTTTCTCTTAAACTAGTCTCCTCCCGATCTGCCAGATTACTTTTTGCGGTTTCTAAGCTTTCTTTAAAGTAATACTTAACTGTTCTGTGTAAATCTATGATATTTCTTCCTTTTGCAGTCATGTATTCAGGTTGCTCTGGATTTTGTTTCTCCTGAAAATGTTGGTGAGTGCTTTCGTTTGTCGGATGAAATTCGTACACTTCCCGTAAACCATGTGTCTGCTGAGGACAAATTGGAGGTATGCCACCTATTTGTATTGATTTGTTTCGTCTATTTATTTTCTTCATGTTTTGAGATATAACATCTCTTTTTTTTGTTAGTCTTTGATAGGTTAAGTGGGAAATAGAAAGTTATGTTCTCTCTCTATATGGTTTGTTAGCTACAGTACATATGCAATAATTTTTTATAGACTTGAAGGAGGATGTTGTTAGTTCACAACATTAGCAAAGTTATCAAACTCGAGACTATGTAAACTCTGGAATTCTCTTGACTAAAAGTGTTTACTTATATAAAAAAAGAAGTTAAAAGCTATAAATAACAGAACAATCATTCAGCAATTCTGAAATGTCATATTTTGATGCTCATTCATCTATCTTAAAGACGGGTTCTAATGTCTTAGAATTTAAGTATCCCAAAGCCTATTTCTAGGCAAAACAACACAAAATAGTGTTGTTTTCGGGTTAAAAAAACCATATGAACTCACCAACTAATTGGGTTCACAACAATCCCACCGACTCTACTCCAAAAATGAGATTGCGTGTGATTTAGTTTGGGTACGAGGTATGGGATTGTAAACTTAGGATATGATTTCATTTCATACAATCTTGAAATGTAGGTATAGGTCTGATCTAATCTTAAAATAAGTTTCTAAGAGAAGATTTGAATCCCATTTATATACTTCATTTTAGTCATGTTAAAATTTGTGTAAGTTTTCTCCTTGATTACTGCTTTTGAAACAGGTGAAAAAGATGACACTATATGCCATGCAAGATGTCATAACAACATTGGAGAAGGCAAAGGTTAGTAACTGCAAACTTCAGGCCCTTTGAAATGGATTGTATCAGAGTACATTGTTAGATTATTTCTTGTATACTGTGTTCATTCTGATTGTGTTTTTTAGCCCTTGATTCAATAATCATTCATGAAATCGATTATTACTATTCAATTTACAGGTCTGAAGCAAATATTCATTGAGGTGTTTTTAGGTTGGGTTTCTATGCATGTTCATGACTGTAAGAAAGGTTCCATATTGTGTTTTTTCAACCACACATGAAAAGGGTTTTTTTGGTGAACATTATACGACTTGTAAACCCAGTCTACCTTTTGAAATTCTGAATGCTCAAGCAATGGAATTTTTAGGGTTACAACTTCATGCATCAAGAGAAATCTATATTATCTTTCACTCTGGCATGAATCTTTTTCAGATGTTCTGTTCCGATTACCAAATTAACCAAATGCTGCTATAGTAAATCAGATGCCACAATAGAATTATTAATGATACATACTTTTCCTAATTCAAAATGGGGTCGATACTCAACTAATAAAAAATTTTATCAGCCGTAATTTAAGTGTAAGATAGAGAGATCAGAAGGAAAAAAAAGAAAGATGAATGAAGGGCTAACCTTGGATCTTTGCAGCGGATTCCGATCTACCATTTTTTTTCTTTGTGCTATGATCGTTTTTTTTTTTACAGGTGACATATTTTTTTAAATATTTGTATTATATTTGACTATTTATATTTATAAGTTAATAATATATGTGAATTAATTAAGTAATATTTGAACTATACAGTTAATAAAATGTCTAAATTAATTAACTTAAGAGAAAATAATAAGAGCAATATGAGAAAATTTTATATAAAATTAATTAATAATTATATTTTTTTCAAAATTAGTTTATAATTATATTGTAAAAGATAAAATAAAAATAAAAATTATAATATATATATATATATATATATATATATATAAATATATATTATACCTGATTTCATTTTTAATCTGTGGTATTATTTTTTATACAATTGTATTTTCAATGGAAAAAAATATCAAACTACAAGTGTGAATACATTTTAATCCGTGAATAAAGATAATTAGAAAAGAAATTTTATCAATTATGAAATTCTTTTCACTTCTGGAACCGGAACTAGTGTGTGTACAAGATTTTATATTTAGACATGGTTAATTTTAAAGCAACGTGTTAGACATTTTTATACTTCATATACTATACGTTTTTAAATTAGATTAAATTAAATTTAGACATTGCACTTTTACTGTATATTTTTAATTTTCTAAAAATTTAACTTATAATTAAAACTTTAAATTTTATTAAATTTAAAATATTTACTATGCACGGATATATTACATTTTGGAGATGATTATTAAAACTGTCTTCTAATGATTTTATATATAAGGTTGTTATATCTATTTGTTTAAATTGGCACTTATTTTATATCTATTTTATATATACATTTAAATTTAAAATTTTTGATAAATAACTTTATGACTTTATTTAAAAAATAATCACATAAAATCATATAATAATTATTTTTAATTCATTCACTTGTCAATTAATAAATATATCTTTATCTTGATTTATTTAATACAATAATAGACAAAAAAAATCTTTTACACTCACCAATATAAATAACATCAAATAACAAATTTTTCAATAACATATCTTATATCTCTGTACTTTTACCATTACTACGAATCGTAATATTTAATATTATAATTATATCTAATGTTATATATCGTAATATCACTCATAAAATTTTATAAATATACATTTCCTCCATCAAGCTCTCAATATTAAGTGTTTAGTGTATATATGCTTCCAATGTTACATACTTTATTTACTTCAGTTTAAAATATTGCATTAATCAAAGCCGGTGTGAATAATAACAGGCAATTTTATAAAATTATACCCAGTTTCATAACATCCAACAAAAAGTAGAACAAACATGCTAAATTTTCCAAAATGCTGAGTGTCCCATTCTAATGGAAAGTGACCTTTTTCCTAAATTGCCAAAAGCACAAAAGCAGAAAAATAAGGAGGATTAACTCTGCCTTTTGAAGATGTGAACTTTGAAAACATGATCATTTCTGGAGATGAGTTCAAAGATACAAACATCTCCACCTTCCAAACCATTCTCCCCTGCAAACGTTCTCCAACCTAATCCCATGCGTATACGGTCAGAAGAATAACGCACCAACTTCAAACTCCATGATTTTCCTCCAACTTCCACCGTAACATACTTCTTCCCCTTATCAATGTAACCCTTCAAATTTGGAAGATTCTGCACAACACAATAGTACAAACAATAAATACAGTAAATAACAAACACCTTCAAAAGTATGATTGAATTCATTTCAACCCTACCAGCCTGTGCTCTGTGAGATTATAATGCCTTATCAAAACAGTGAAAAATGGATTGCAGGAGATGAACTTCTTTGCCAATTCCCTTGCTCTAGCGTCCCTTGGCCAATTCAATGATAAATTTCCTTCACTAACCTCATCATCATCTTCATGTCAACAGTACAAAAACAAAGATAGCATCAGAGAGAGACTTAACCATGTATCGATAAACTATCAAAGTAAAAAAGGTTAATACATTTAACGATCTGGTTCTGGTCAGAATCAGGCTCTTCTTCTTCTTCATCGTCACTATGGTCAGGGCTTTCACGTTGCTCAGAAGTGTGAGGAGAAGGATCGTGGAAACTCTGATGAAGTATGAGTACATCAATCTTAGAAGTTCCATCAAACGTAAAGAAAACAAAGTGACCGTGATCCAGGGAATAGTTTTCAACAAACTCCTTCCAACCCTTCTCGAACCAGATCTCACCGTTCTGTTCGGTCCAGTGCACTTTCCATTCAGTGTCATCTGGTGGCCGGAGAAACACCGGATTCCACAACATCCCTCCGTATATGTTTGTAAACTTGTCGGGAATTTTCTGACAAAAAACTTTGGTTAATTAATAAGTGATTTTACCTATCAAACATCAAATATAATGCATCTATATCTACATGTAAGTTCAATGCAATGAATGAGACGTGCAAATATGAAAAGGTAAAGATTGAAAGTGGGAATGTTTACAATCCTTTGAAGATTTGATTTGAGAATGGCCTTGAAGAAACGTATGGGCAGAACCATGGGAGGATGAGTTGCCATTGATGTTTTGATTAAGCTGCAGTTGTTGCTCCCACTTTTCGCTGCACTTTCTGGTGTACAGGTGCTAGAAAATGCTTTTTGTAAATGATGAGTGTATTTTAGATATATCTATAATATTAATATTAAAATAAAATGTATCTAGTTATCCAAAGGGTAAAAGATGTTTTTTTTTTTTCATAATTTTTCTTTTGTAGTAAATTTTAAAATTAATTTATTTTAAAACTTTAAGGGTTAAATATGTTTTCGTCCCTTAACTTTCAGTAAATTTTGGAATTAGTCCACTTTGAAACTTTGAACTAATTTAGTCTTTCATCTTTTGAAATACGTGGATTTAGTCCTTTTAATCAAATTTTGTTAAGTTTAATTGACATTTCAAGCGCGTTTCACAATAGTATTTGACTTAACATTAAAGCAAAAATGTGTCAAACAGTATAAACAACTCAAATACAATCCTAAAATGCATACGAAATATCAAATAAACCTAACAAAATTTGATTAAAAGAACTAAATCCACGTATTCTAAAAGATGAAGGACTAAATTGGTCCAAAATTTCAAAATGGACTAATTCCAAAATTCATTAAAAGTTAAGGGACCAAAAACATATTTAACCCAAACTTTAAATATAATTAGCTTTTTATTTTTAAAAATATATAAATTTAATTATTTTAATTTGTAAAATTTATTTAATATATTAATTTTAAAATTATATTTGAGTTATTTATATTATTTGACATATTTTAATTTTAAATTAAATAATATTTGAAATATTAAATAAAATTAATTTACATATTTTAAAAAGATAAAATATTAAATTAATATAAAATTTTAAAATAAACTAATTTTAAATATGTTTTGTAATTCAAATGTTTATTATTAAAAAACTTGTTTATCGGGCAGAGCATGCATCATATATGTCCCTCTTTCCCAGATTTTTACAACAAGTGAATGGATATGACTGAGGACGCGTGCTGTCACAAACAAACAACAGTAAATGCAGGTACGGGTTCTCAGGTTCTTTTAACGTTGTAATTATCAACTTTTGTGGTTTTTTTGTTCTGACTAATTAGGATTTTAACTTTTTCACAAAATTATTAAAATAGATAAAGTTTAAAAATTTCACATTTTTATGTAAGTTGTACAATCATAATATTGGTTTTAAAGTAAAAGATATATTAATCTGACATGACTTTTTATGTGAAAGAAAAAGTTTTCAGCAGAAGACTTTGGTAATAATTAGTTATTATATTTTTAATTTAAATTGAAATTGTGTTATTATAATACAATTTAAACTCAAATTAGATTAAGTTATGTTATCTTGATAAAACTTTAATTTAAATTTAAATTAAATAATTAAAATAGTCAAATTTATATTTAATTTACATAATTTATTTTACACAAAAAATGACTTAAAATCAACATTTTGATAAATCTAAAATTATGTCATATATATACACAATTTTTATAATAAAATAATGCTATATAAACATAAGTTATATATTAAGTATAAATTTTTTAAACTTTACCTGTATTAATAATTTTACCAACTAACTACAATAAAATAGTAAAAAATAAACTAAACATGAATATCATCTGCACCTTTTTTGCCAAAATCTCTCTTCATTCTACGTTGTCATTATCAACAGTTAGATTAGAATATATAGATTTTGTATTCTGAATAATCATGTCATCTGCATCTTTTCTGTGAAAATCTGAAGCATTGTTTAGTCACAATCAATGACTAAATTGGGACCAAAGCATGCTCCACTGGTATCATGTGTAGATGCAGTTGTCAGAACTAGGTTAAAACAGTGCAATGTGAGGTATTTTCATGGTTTTTGCAATGTTCCATCTTTTAAGTAGATTGTTTGTTACTTCCTCTTTTTGCAAATAATATAATATAATTGAAAAATGTATTTAATTTAATGAGAAGAATTTAATTATAAATATACATGATATTATATTAGTAAACGATAATATTATAATATTTTTAAATTAATATATAAAATAAAATTATATTTATTAAAAATGAAATGAAATATAAAAAAGATGAAAGAATAATTGTTATAGATAAAAAAGGTAAGGGTCGAGCATTTCAGATTTCGGATTGGACATTTCACTTTGCGCACCCCATTATTACCCTCCTCCACCTGTTTTTCGTTTTTTACTTTTTTCATATTTGTTGCTGGGCCATTTCACTTCCAGCGGTCTCATCTTTACTCTCTCTACTTTAGGTTTTTGTTTTAAGATTGGGCCGTTTTTAGTTTTCCCTCACTGTCATGGGATCCTTCTTCCTGCACTCCCATAGTTTATTCATGAAATTCCATAGGTCACTTCCATTTATATTACGATTCTACAATTGGAATATAATTAATATTGTAGATTAATTATTCAAATTTGCATTTTGAGATATACAATTCAAAACATAATTTTATATTACATATTACACAATTCAAGATGTAATTTGCATTATGCATTGTTTTTCACATTTTTATTTACAATCCTTCATTTTTGTCTCGTTCTTTTTCATCTTCTTTGCATCCTTTCATTTTCACACTTGCATCACTTTTTTTATATTATGGGCTTAACTGTTTTGTTTTTTTCTTTGCGCTCCCTAATTTTACTAGCATTCCAAATATTTTTTTAAAAAAAAGTATTAAAAATAAAATATAAATAATAACAATAAAAAGTATAAAAACATAGAAATTACAAAAATTATCTTTCTGCATTTCTTTTTAACTGTTTATATGATTTTTTGTTCCTATAATCATTAATAAACGAATAATTGTGTGGTGAATCCTTGTTTATTTTTATGGTTCATGCATCTACTCAATAAATATATATATATAACATTATTAGTGTATTAAAAATGTTAAATTTAGTTCAATTAAACAAGGCAAACAATTAAAAATATCATGAGACGCATGTAATACTTTGATTAGCATCATACTGTAATGATGAAATTTTTTTGTTAATAATTTTCCATTATAAAATAAAAAAGAAATTTAGATTTGAACAAAGGGTATATAGAAGCATGTAATGTAACCCTGGAGAGGGAGGAAATTGAGACAGAGAGAAGAGTGTGTGGAAGAAAGAACGATGGAAGTTGAAGGATCGTCGAAGAAGATGATAGCGACGCAGGAGGAGATGGTGGAGGCTAGGGTTCCCTTGGCATATCGGGATCAGTGCGCCCATTTGCTCATCCCTCTCAACAAGTGCAGGCAAGCGGAGTTTTATCTCCCATGGAAGTGCGAGAACGAGCGTCACTCCTACGAAAAGTGCGAGTACGAGCTCGTCATGGAGAGAATGCTTCAGATGCAGAAGATCCGCGAAGAACAACAAAAGGCCAACGCCAAACAACCGTTAATCCTCGTCCCCAAACCCGCCAATGCCTGATTCCTTTTCCTTTACCTCTCGCTGTAAGTTTTTCAATTCTTTTCCTCTGCGCTTTTCTCTTATCGTCAATTCTCTCGCCACATCGCTGATCGCTCTCTAGGATTAATGGATTCGCGGTTCTTGATTCTTCGCCGGTGCCCGATTCACGTTCTTGTACTTTACTAATTAGAATTGTTAGGGCTGGTATTCAATTTGCCCCTATGTTAAGGGATTAATCCCTTTCCACGGTCTATGATAGAGTTCTTATGATTATACAACTATGTTATTAATTTCTGTACTGATTATGTTGTGGCTGAAAAAATAACTCTTGATACTGCACCATGTTGCAAATGTGGTTACCCTTTTAAGAACGGTACAGAATACTGATAGTGTGGCGGTACTATGCAGTTTATAGTTGAACCTAATACTGGCTGATGGGGACTAGGTTTAGGACTGAGGATTGCCACCTTAGGCTTTGTATTGATAGTACTAGTATGGTTAATTTGGCTGGCATTGTGTGTTGTAATCAAAATATTATTCTGTTTTTGTTTCGACAGTAAATATAAGTATTCGAGAGTTTGTAAGATACACAAGATATACTTGTTGAAATTAATATAAATAAATCTGCGAAAGAGTATACTTAAACATTAAGTGTAATAGGAACCTATTATGTTATTAACTCTGGCTTCCTGGTAACTCTTTTCCAGTTTTTCTGTATATTGGACAAAATTAGTTTGAATTTTTTAAACTACTTTAAATTTAGTTTTGATTTTAAATCGGAATTTGAATTCCTTGTCAAGCTCACAGTGAGTAGTGGATGATGTGCCGATGACATTTTGGTTGTGGCCATGTAGAGGATGACGAGCTAACGCCACCCTGGCCAATGCTAACTAAACAATGTCTTGAGCGAATGATGATGTATTAAGATGGTCATTGATTTTGGATTTTTTTTAAATCCAACGTAATATCCCAATTAGTTGAATTTGATTTAAAGTCCATCCATTAAAATGGATTCAAAATGGTTTGTTTTGGTGTGGTTATGGATTGATTTGGATTCTTTGCACCCTTTTTCTTGTGGGTTTTGATTCTGTGAACACGGACTTTCTCGTGTTTCTTTAGACACGACATGGAAGCGGTGTTCGCCACAAGGACATGACCACTCAATTTCATAATGTGCCCTCTGCAAATTACTCTGCTTTATCATCCCTTCTCTTTTTCCTTCCCAGTTTCGTTGTGTGAACCATGAGTGTCTAAGTATAGTTGTGGAAGTTGGAGATGCTGATGAAAATGCAGGGTGCTGGCGCGAGGCCAAACGGAAGGAGTGGGATCCGGTCATAGTATTACAGACCGGCATGCTGACAAGGATTGAATGCAACTTTTAACTTTTCTTTTCAAACGGAGAAAAACTCTTTTTAAAACTTTGTCTTTTCACCCTTAGTATTTTTTGAATGTCTTTCAGATACAAAAATTCTATATTAACATTATTTTCACACATTTAGGAAGAAAAGAAAGAGAAATGTGAAATAAGGACCGAAGGAAAAAAAATTGTATGCAAAATTAAAAAAGAAAAAAGTATGGTGAACAAATTAAGCTTAATTTTTGTCATGTATACACAAACACACACTGTTTACCATGTTTTATGTTTTTTTAGTTTGTTATGTCGTGCCCGAATCCGTGTAACAGCTTCGTGAAAAGAAATAAAACGAACAATAAATAAATGATTTGCCGCTAGATTTATGATTAGGTGAGTTTTGCATACAGCTGAATCTGTAATTCTGTTGGATGTGTGGTGATATTTACATTATGCTCTTCTGGTTAGACTCTGGTTTGCCGAGTGGTAATGATCAATGATATAAAACTGTTGTACATTATTATACGTAAATAACGGGTATTTTTTTCCTTGCAGAGGAGCACTATCTATATGCTTATAAGTCTATCTTTGTAGAATTCCACTCTCATATCCTTTACATAATCTGTTGATCTTCTTAACCTCTCCCTGCACCCTACACACGCGAACACACAAAAATCTCTATTTACTTTATGCAGTTTCTAACTATCTTTTGGTTCATGTGTTTTTAACTTTTGACAGGAACCATTGCTTGGGACAGATGTTATTTCATGTTTTGCTATTGTATGGATCAAAGTTACCTTGGAATGTTTGTCCAAAGACTACTTCAGAGTTTTTATACTTTTTTAGCTATTTCTTCTGTCACGGACCCATGTTTCTGCTTGGAAGGAATAAAATTTATTGTTAACATTTCATAGACATATCAACTGACTGGTTTCCTACGCATACATCTTGTCCATGCCCTTGATCATTTTCAATAGCTTACTATTTTTACATATTTGGTTGCGAGATTCAGATGTGATTCTAAACACCTGCCCAGTGATCTAATCTAACGATGTAATTAGACATTTGAATGAGGTTTGAAGTAACACTGTCAACATGAATTTTGAGGCGGTACCAGATCCAAGGATGTAATATAGAATTCTGAAAAGACCATGATTTACTATATTAAGGAATAGAAGGAGTTTTAAGTTGCAAATTCAGAAATCCTGGGGAATTAACAGTACAATTTGATGACAGAAGTCTACAGAAATGTCTGACTGTATCGTAAGTTAGAGGAGTATTATGGTTTTTGAGTTTTTCATCCTGATATAAGGCTTGACTTTATAGCCTTATATACGAAGCTTCAGTAGAGCTGTTTCTGGATGGCTAATAGGAATGATACTTTTCTAACCTGATCAGTTGAATTCGTCCTGATTGGGAAAAAAGGAGTATAATATTTGTCAAAAAGAATTCTAAACTATGTTTATCTTCACTTCTGTAACCATGGTTTATCAGAAACATTATTTTCAATTGAATTAATATGTTTACCCCGTAACAATATCTTGGCCATGTTACCTTGATAGAAACTTTACAAACGTACTTGTACTTTTTAAAACCCCTATAGCAAAAGAAATTATAATTCACCTATAAAACATGAGTTTCTTTTAAAATTTATAAGAAAACAGTAGCAAATGAATTGTGTTCCAGGACTTTGAGTTTAAGTGGGGTCAAACGACCTTTGTTAAGCCAAGTGTGGTGTTGCGCCCAGCAGCTTTAGTTAAAGGAATGGCAGCACTGCTGTTCCATATGTCAATTATTTGTATTGGCTCACAAATTGTGTACAATTTTAGTAACTTTTATGCAACCTTTTAGGCACAACAGGTGCCGACTTAAAGGAACCATGGGCCTTTACACAGTTGGCTACCATCTTGGGCTTGGACCATCTTTTGGCAGTCTTTTCCAAATACACTTTTGTGTGGAAAAAAATATGAAAATTTGACATTTTTGCAAAGGTGGAATTAACTTAGGCAAGTTAACATGTAGAAACTTTATTATATAATTTTTCTAAAGTTTTTCTTTTTAATTTGTGCGTAAATTAATTCAATGTTATCAAGAAGTCAAATTTGTTTCCCATTTTTCTTTTTTCTAGAGACTTTTTTAAAAGAATCATGCTAACAGACCCTTAGTTACAACATATCTAGAACAGAAAGTAAATAAAAAGGTATTAACTATTTGATGAATTAAAATACATGACTAAAATATATTTTTATCTCTTTAAAATACTTAGAGCTCGGTCTTGGTTCTTTTAAAAAGTTGTCTATTTTTCAATCTTTCAAAATTTGAAATTTTCATACTCTAAGCGGTCGAATAATATACATAATTTTTAAATTTTCATACTCTAAATAGTATACAGAGAAACGGAGAGAGAGAGAGAGAGAGAAAATGATAAAATAGTGCTTAGAAAAATACCTTTCAAAATTAGAGGAACTATAAGAAAAAAAAAAAAAGAGGTAAACTGGAATTTAGATATTTTCGTAAAAGTGCTTTTGTAAAAAAAAATATTGTTAAATTTTTGTTCACTTGTGTCTTAAAGCTAGCCAGATCAAGTGGAATGTATGCCGTGATGGACCAACCTACTTGGAGCGAGTGTGGGCAATTACACATCCTATATTCCAAAATTGTACGAAAATAAGCCAAAAAAGTTTATCAGTGTATCCTAAATTCATACATTATCTTATTATCGAGTGAGAGAGTCGTATATCAATATAAAACGTGTAGATTCTAATATTATATTGCAATGTTATTTAGGGTAAAAAATATGCTTCCATATAAAATTTCCAAAATATTAAATATTACTTTAAAAAAACTAGTATTATTTTAATCTCTATTAACTTTATATATATCTTTTAGGGTTCTCTAAACTTTAAATATTTTATGTAGACTTCTCTAAATTTCTTTAAATATTTTATGTAGAGTTCTCTAAATTTAAACTTGTTTTTATTCTTTATTATAAACGAAAAAACATATGAATAATGGTTTTAAGTGTTAGTTAGATAACGAACAGAGTTATTTTTAATTATAAATTTATATTAGGAGTGTTTGCGAATTGGATTCAGTTGTATAGAATTTTGACAAATTTATTATCCAAGTGCATGTTTAGTTTCATGTTGAAGACACTTAGAATTGATTTTGATAATCAAAATCATGTTTATAATTTGTTTGGATGGATTTTAAAATCAATTTTAAGATGATAAATTCATATTCATACTAAAGCAACTATTTCTAACTTCTCTATCAATTCAAATTAACTTGAATTTTTTTTTCAACCAACGCTAAAAAATATTGGGTGAAATTGGGTTTCCGTATTTTTTTTATGTTAGATTCAATTCAATTTAATCCACTTTAGAGAAAACTAGATTGAGTGGTTAAGATTTTAAAAAGTTTTCTCTTTGTATTAAAAATTATAAATCTCAAGTAACATACTAATTACAAAATAGTACAATATTTATAAAAGTATAATTCAAAATATTTAATATGTAAAATCATAATAAATTTGTTCAAATTAATTTAATACATAAAATAAACATAATACAATTTGTCTATAACACAGATATTAATAAGAATGGATCTTGGATCATTTATACTAAACTCATCGCTTAATTCATATAAGAGTACGTTAGTTTGAATTAGAACCAATTCTAAATAAAACTCAGTTAGGTAATTGGTTGTTCAATTTAATCAGCACCTTCAATTTTTATCAATTTTTTTATCTTTATCATTGAAAAAACTTACAAGACATGTTTTTGAATTGTTTCAAGGGAAGATTACTTGGAAAAATCAATATAACAAAACTTGATTCCAATCCACACACAAGAACTTGACACCCTCTTTAAACTAAAATCTTAAGACGATGTATTTATGAGTTTTATTTTTATATAGTATTTAATTTTTTATCATTTTTACTCAATGTAAAATTTAAACTCACTTATTTTTAACAAAATTGTAAAAGGATAAAAAGTAATTTGAATTTTCATTGACATCTAGTACATTTGAAATTTTCTCAAGCACAAAATGCACTATTCCTTATTATTTATCATTTATTAAATAAATTTTCTCATGGCCTCGTGTGTTGGGTACGCTACTGAATATATGGAACGTAAAGGTGAATAAAGTGAATAGAAAATTAGGAGTTTTAAAATTGATGCTCTCGTGTCAAGGGAATGAATAATGATTGAACAAAAGGTACCTACCACTTTGACTTTACATTCTCAAGGCATTGAATTTGGATTAGGTTAAAAACAAAACTTTGAATTTAATCAATTCATTGTCGTGTGCCTTTTAAGCAAAAACACCTTCTCCCATCCATACTTTGACATCTTGTGCACACCCTCATTAATCCAAAAAGTCAGAATTTTTATTTTATTTTATTTTTATACATGTTTAATGTCTTTCCCTTTTTGGTAGCTACTTAGTAATAAAATTGAGAATTTTTCAAAAAAAAAAACCGAAATGAAATTAAAGAAGCAAAATGGTGAAGCTTATAAGATGCGATGCATGCATGCATGAGTGTGACATACATATGCAACACTTGATTCAATTATGGGTACGTTGGATGGTATTTTTTTATTTTGTATTTTTTACTTTGGTGTTTGGTAGAATTAATAATGCAGTGAGCATTTAAAAAAAAAAAAGGTGATATAGTAGATATAGTAAGTGTGATTTGACGTAAAAGGAGTGTGTATATATATAATGTGATTTTAAGATTATTCCTTACAATGTGAAGGCACATACCAAAGTGACAGGTGACAATTGCATGCAATAATTGTAATTAGCAAGTCAAAAATATTAGCTATAGCATGCAGTTTAGGACCAATATAATCTATATTCTTCATTAATTATTATTATTATTAATAAGACGATAATGAAGAGAATGAGACAGAGAGAAATAAGTCAATGGAAACACTTTATTGGGTAAAATAAAGTAATAGAAAATACACATTCTTGCTCTATCCAGGGAATATATGATGACTAATGGAGATTTTTGTTTTTGTTTAATCCTTCAAGATACAGAATTAGGTTTTCTTTTGTTTTCAAAGTTTATAATATGCACGTAATTCACTGTACAAACTTGTAATATATATAATTCATTATAACCTAATCATATGCGCTTCGTGTCATGCATTTATTTTGGTAAGTGTCTTCTAATCTTTATATTTTATTCATTTACTTTTCGTATTAAAAATGAAAAACTGTTCATTTATTTAGTCTGCATCAAATCACCATCATGCTACACTATACCTTTTCCTGTGTTCTTAAGTCATGCTGACGCTTATTGTGTGTCTAAATGACCAACAATTTTCGATATTGCTGCCTCTGTGTTAATGTTAACCTTTTTTAATAATGTTTGTTTCTTTTAATTCTCGAACTATGATAAGTTTTAATTTTTTTTTCATTTTGTATAAATATATTTCTTCGAAGAGAATATTATTTAAGACACAGAGAAACGGTGGGTATGAATATAGCTATCTTAATATACATGCAGACCTTAGTTAATTATCAGACTAAAATTTGCAGCAAGCTCCTATTTTGATTCTATGTAGCAGCACTATAGAGGAAATAAGTTCAGTCACTTTCCTCTTGGATCCTCATCCAGTATTAATTATTTGAATTGTGGGTCCCTTCCATAATACAAAATTTTAATAACTAATGAATGATTTTGTTTACAATACAATATCAGTCATTTATAATGTATAGGACTCGAGCTTCTTCCTGTTTTAAATGTAAAATTGAATTTTCTAAACCGTAACAACAAAAAATAAAACATTCAGAATAATATCTGTTGATCGAGTCGAAAAAAAAAAACTTACAGGAAAAGACCACCTTAAAATTGTATAAGATATATATTCATTACAACAAAAATTACTTTAGACAATGATATAAAACTGTGATCAAAATTATAAAAATTGTGGTCTAAATATTAGATTACAGTTTTTTATATGTGGTGTAGGTGAGTGTAGCTATAGATAATAGGGAGTGATTTTTAGTATAACAATACTTTTAAAATCGTTGCTTAAAACTCTCATAATAGACAACAATTTTTTCATGTTGATTTTAGATCTCACTAGAGCACATTTTTACTAATTTTATCCACATAATTTAAAGCAACAATTATATAATCATGGACTTTCATGATATTTATATAACATTTATGAAAATGTTGTTTATTATATATTCAGACAACATTTATTTAGCCGTTGTCTAATTTAGTATGATCTAAACTAGAAAATGTTATAGTGATGTTAGTACATAACGATATTAACAATATGTAACACATAATTTTTATCATGAAAATTATACTATAATTTTTATTTTTTGACTTCCGTCATTCACTTTGTGACGTGACTTAGTATGAATCATTGATTTTTTTTTTTAATATAATACATTAATCAACGGTAAACCACATCAATAAATAAAGATGAAAGTGAAAAAAATAAAAGTCATGTACTAATTTTTGGCATGAAAATATATTTACAGCATGTAATGTTTTTGGGAAGTAATGTTTGACTAGGTAGGGGAAGTATTGCAGAAAAGTGTGGACAGTATAGTGAAATGAGAGAAACGTCTAATTTACTCTTCAATAATGGAGTTCAAAATAGAAGTGTTTTGTCGCATGTAATTGTGTGTAATGGTCCCTTATATATTTCTTTATGAAACACTTTGTCAAAACAAGTGGGCAAAGAAAAGCATGGGGTAAAAACAATTTGTGTTTTGGCAGAAAGGGTCTAGAACCACAATTAATTGTCAAACAATGTTTTATATAGTACCGTGGTGCCTTGATTTAAGTGTTGGTTTGAGACGAAAAAAGAGTGTTAAGGTTTGTTAGGTTTCCTTGAATGAAGGAAGGAATTGTGTTTGTTGTGTGTTATGTGTTATGTTATGGATGGATTCACGATCCTTTATTGACAATTTGGTTTTCATGGCAAAGAATGTCAAACCGAATTTGGGGTGTAGCAGGTTGTGCATTGTGGAACAACAACACGTGCGTCACTTCGCTTTTTCTGTGCTAAAAAAAACTTCATTGACTTGTGCCGTTTCAGTGGCAGCAATTGGGTTGATGAGTGGGTTAAAAGAAAGTGATTAGGTGCAAAATTCTAGACACCACACACTTTGAAAATTTCTACCATCCAAATCCAAATCCAAACAAACTTTATAATTGCTCCTTCAGTGACTCTTCGCCACTCTTCTACACTTTATAATTACTTTCTACGTACAATTACTTTAATGATTTACGTGCGCGTATAAAATTATTTTTTTGTGCGTGTGGGTTTACCAAACCAAATAAAATAAGATAGCCAATGAATAAAGATTTATGATATCAAAATTATGGAACTTAACGTGAGAAAAGATAATTAAAAATTTAATGAAGGTAGAGAGTCGTTGAATAAAAATAAATGTATAAGTAGGAAGATTTATAAATTTACTGTTTTAAGTAGTAATATCTTTGAAATGATATGTAATTGGTGATGGCAAAATATTCAGTTTGACTTGTTTTGCCTCGATCCATTACTGATTCATTGAAGACCCACTAAACTGAGTTAGTCTGTCTAAGTTGGTTTTTAACCATTAATTTAAATATCAGATAAAATATCAATAAGACATAAGTTCAACTCACATATCAAAAATTGACACTACATCTAACCTAAAATCTTAAGTCAATGAGTTTATGGATCTTCATCCTTATATAGTGTTATATTCTCTCATTCCTATCCAATGTGAGACTTAAACTCACACTCAAATTCTTAACAAAAACACAATATTTAAACAATTCTAAAGTTGTTAAATTTTATATAACTTCATAAGCCTATAACAAATTTAGAATATTATACCTTAACACAAGAAAAAAAAAAATACATTAGCGATTATAGTTTAATCAATTTACAAGTACCTATAAATTATTTTATAAGTTAATTTTAAACATTTAAGTCATAAAACATCTCTAATTATTTTTTAAATTGCAAAAAACAAGACATTGTCATCAAACTAACAAGAAAAATTGAAATACCAACTGAGTTACTTAAAAACAAAGACTATAGTAAGGTATCAACCGGACTATTAGACTCTTTGTATATTTAGTGTAATTAAAACCTTGACCGTTTAGATTCTGATCTTTGTGACAATTATCATGAATAACAATATATAAGTTGAAATTATTATTTAAAAAGCAGGTCAAACCAATTTCGAATGATGGATTTTCTTCTATTTTTTTTCTTTAAATTCTAAAATTATGGACACATATGATCCATTTAATAGTTATTCTTGTCTAATTTATAAATTTCCAATTTACAGATAACTAACAAATTTAAACCTCAACCAAAGTTCACATATTATGAGTGACTCATGCCATGACCATGAGAGGAGTTTCAACGTCAAATAAATTAACCACTTGTATATATTGGGTGTAAATGATAACATTAATTATCTCACAACTTTACTCGACATTAATCAATAATAATTTAAATTGAAATTTAGAACAATATTAAATTCTTTTACTTAGTTTTCTTGAATTACAAAGAAACTTCAATCTGAAAAGGAAGATGAGTGGGAACATCAAAGAAAATTGTAAATCACTTCAGTGGTGTAAATCCTAATTATAGAACCATAAAAAAAATAGAACTTAAAACTCAAAACTTCCCCCACACAGAACAATAATAATTGAAAATCCTAATTATACAGCACTAAAAAAATATAACTTAAACCTTAATATTTCTCCCACATAAAAAAAAAAAAAAACTTCGAACCTTTTTTTACTAGCTTACAAGTCAATTTCCACAGAGAAACAAAAAGAAATGGTGACAGGGTCTTGAAGAATTTAGAAAAATAATAGAGATTGTGTTTATATTTGAGTCACCATTTTTATCTTACTAGTGATACCTTTTTTCTTACTTTCTGACGAGAAAAGTAAAAAAACTTAAACCTATTAACTATCCATTTCACCTCATTTTGTTAAGCTCACATTCTTCCACGAGTATCAATAATTACAGTCACAATGGTGTGTACATATATAGTTTTGAATGATAATAATTATTCTAATCGTATAATTTTAAATATTTTTCTTTTTACATATTAAATTTTTAGTGCTAACAAAAAGGTCTCATTTACACTTTATTATAATTATTAGGAAGGAATCACCACATGATGTTTTAAATAGCTAATGTGGATTTTATTCTGTTACATTGCTTCTCTTCTTTCTTTTTCTTTTTCTTTTCTTTTTTTATATTTTTGGTTCAATCCAAATGTCTTAAAAATATTTTCAAATCAGTATTTTATTTGATTGTTGTTAAGAATATATATTTTTCAGAAAATAGTAATTTTTTATTCTTATAATAACTCAGATGTTATTTTATGTTATGTTAGTATATTTTATTGAAGAAGTTTTACAAGGCCTATATCTTTATCTCATCAATACGATTTTATTTGAAAAATGTTACAATTTATTAAAATAAAATCTATCTAATTCTGTTACACTTTCATTACATCAATATTCATAATTTAAAAAATAGTAGATATTGTAATAAATGATATAACTAGTGACGGAGGAGAATTATGAGTTTGTGTTGTTTTAGATTAATAAGAACGTAATTATTTCATACAGACATGTAAGATAAAAGTGATAATGTAAGAAAAAATCATTTATTTTACCTTGTAATCCGTAAAGAATAAACACTAATATCATCGCATTAAAATTATACTCGGTTTAAATATATTACTTATAGTTCCAAATTTTTTTTATCAATTTTCCCATTAGACACATGTAAATTGTAATCTGAATAGAATACTTTTTCATTAATTTGAAATTGCAATGATATACTATAACTATAAACTAAGATTTCTGTAACTATGTTATAGTTTTCTAATCTTCTATCAAGAGGAGAATAAATAAGAGAGAAGGTGATTTTTTTATAAGTTTGAAGTAAAAAATAAAATAATAATAGAAAGTAACGAGATGAGGAGAAAGATAAACAACACTAGGCCTCACACTTGTTTGAATGAAAATTACATGTCTAAGAATTAATATTTTTTTTTTATATTTTCATTTGTGCTATTATCGATAGTGATGATTAATGAAAATAATATCTAATTTTGGTTGTACGTGTGGTTGTAATATAGTATTTATTAAAATTTGGATTATATGAAGAAAGAAAGGGAATAGAGTTGGCACATGTGCCGAGGCACATTACCGTTTGCCTGCTCACGCCAAAGGTTACCGGCGGCCTCGAGGCCACCCCCTTGAGGCCCTGTTGTTTTCCACTCCACACTCCACATATTTTCAAATGAATCCTCGTAATTAATGAAATTTATTTGCGATCGATCCCTGTAATTTGATAAATTAAATTTGTTTGGTTGGTGAAATGGAAGCAAAATAGAGAAGAAAAGAAGAGTGTTATCTTATCTTGGACAGTGAGAGGGAAAGAGAGAGAGAGAGAGTAAGAAGAAATTAAATGGTGTTTGGAGTGTTCCATAACCCATCATTCCATTTTCGCAGGAATTTGCAGCATTCTCTTCCTTTAGCTTCTGCCATTTCCATCATTATAAGAGTTCTGACAGAGTCAGAGAGAGTTTCTTAATTCTCTCTCTCTCTCTCAATCTGCACTTTCTGCCATCTTTTAGAACAATTCCTTCTGATTAGCTGAGAATGCCATTTTGTTTCTTTCCTTTCCTCTCTTATTATGCTCACCTGCTCCCTCTCTGCCCCAATTAAATATCACATTCAAATCCTTTACTTCTTCAAATTCTCCCTCCAACTTTTTCTTTTTTTAAAAAAATTCTAAATCTTACAATCAATTCATTCATTCTAAATTATCTTATTTTTAAATAATATAATTTTTTTAACACATTTTCTCATAAATTTAAATACTTTTTTAGTTTTCATTTTCGTAGTGTTTATTGCAGATGATCTTCATTTTGACAAAATGTTTAAGATAATCCTCATTTTTATCGAATGTTTAAAATGGTCATCATTTTCGCAATTTGTGTTTTATTTGGTCATTTTCTGTAACGTCGTTTAAATCATTAACGGAGCATTGTACATGTAACACGGTTTGTAGTAGGGTGTCTTACGTATATTGTGTAGGTGTGGTAATTAAAGTTAATTTTTCAATTAAGAGGAAATTTTGCAATTAAGAAAATTTCTTCATATTCGTCTTTCTTAAGTTCGTCGGATTTGCAGAGGAAACAACTAATACTTGTCATTTCATCATTGGATCGCAGTTGCGCTCTTTATTCAATTTTCCATATTGGACTTTAAAATATTACACACAATAACACGTGAATCCTAATACTAATTATTGCAGCCTTTTCTCAGCAACCTTCAGTGACTCCTCCAAATCATTAATTTGCCTAATTTGTGTCATGATGATAACATCCATTTCATCAACCTCTCTAATTAGTTAAACATTAATTTAAAATCTAATAATATTAAATAGTTAAAATTTGTATAATTAATATTAAAAATCAATTTAAATTTTTAACTTACAAATCAATCATAATATTTTTATTAATATTACAGATTATGTATGATAGTACTCATTTTTATTTATAGTTTATAAAATGATATATAATATAATTAATGCAGTGATTATTTATTTTTGTTCTCTAAATTAATCATTATTTAATAATTTTCTTTTAGTAAGATATCAAGTAAGTTATTGATTTTGAGCTGATAGGTTATTTTACTTTCTAAATATATTATGGTTTGAAAGTTACCAAATTTGCATTAAAATCTTGATTTTAGGAGTTTGAAATAAATTAGAACAAATGTTTTGATATGTTTAAATAGAGGTGTCATGTGTATATGTTTTTTAATGTGTATGTATAATCTATCTACTTAAAATATTTATTATCAAAAGATTATTGAAATATATTATAAGACATATTATCGGCCCATAACAAAATAATAAAAAATATGACATTTATTATTTAGTTACTTTTATTTATTATTAACTGGCAAACATTCCCATGACATTCTTAGTTTTTGAACTTGAACTATTTATTTCAATGAAACATGTTATAATAGTTAACAAATTTATGAATATATAACTAACAAACACTCACTAAAATACAAAAACATGTATAAAATGGAATTTTGTTTTTTCAGACCAACTAATAGGACCTACCATACAATGACCTCACGAGACCTAAGGAGGGGTCAAGTTATATTAATCCAACTCAATATTTAACTAAATTTCAGTACGATCCAAATATTATTACTTATTTTGACCTTGATTCTGAAGATTAATTGAATTTTACTTAAAATTATAATTATTTGTATGCTTTATTATATTTTTTATTCAAAGGTGAGGTGTGAAAAAAGAAAACGTAAAAGGAGTCCAAACTTATTGAGTTTAATACATTTTTTTTATAGTTCACGTTTATATGTTTGTAAAATAGTTATATATATATATATATATATATATATATATATATATATATATATTTTATATATATATAAAAAAAACACATATATATTTTTTATTTTTTATATATATAAAATAATAAAAATATGAGTCTTATCCGATGATATAAAACATAACTATTTCACGAGCTTTTAATTCGAATTATATATAGTTCAAATATTCAAACATTTATTTATTTAGTCAGTGATGTTTTAATTTTATATATTTAGACAACTTTAACACAATAATCATGGAATTGAATTTATTAAGCTTAATTTGTTATTTTTCATAAGAATGGTTGGTTAAGGTTTGTTTCACACATCTTAATAAATATCATTTTAAAATAATTTGTTGAAATAATTTTAATAAAAATAATTAAAGATGGCAATTTTTTTTTATTAATTTAGTAAAAGATTAATCAATTTATTATCTTATTTCTTGTGCCTATATATTATCTTAATTTAGTGTTTACCAAATTAAACATGAATTTTAAGTTTTTGATATTAATTTTTAATTCAATTAGGTAATAGAATATGTTTTAAAAATATAAGATATATAGTCATTATTTTAGTAAAACTTTTATAAAATAAATATTTGTTTATAATGAGAGGAGTTATAAATATAATTTAATATACTCTTATTTTTATCAATGTTATTATATATAATTTATTTTTTTATGAACAATAACAAAAGATAATAGAATTTCCCAAACCATATAAAAAAAAGAAAAAGAAAGAAAAACGAAAAAAAAATCCAAAAAAACATCTCGTAGATGTCTTCCCGGTAAAAACCGTAAAAGAAAAAATTACTTTATTAATGCGTTGATAAAATGTATTAAAATTTATAATAATATATTAATAAAATTTGAATAATGATATTGATTGACCAGTAATAAGGATGATTGACTATTTTTTAACATATATAATTAAACGAGTCTGGTGTTTAAAAAATGAACCAATTTGTAATAAAAAGTTAATTAGTTCTCTAAAATGTATAATTTTTATTCTAAATAAAATAAATTCAGTATAACATTGTAATATTATTTTCAGTGGTGAAATTTAGAAGGTTTATCGAGAGATCTTGACCTCAATTTTTGTTTATATATCTAGTATATAAATATATTTTTTAATTTTAATATATATTTGACACTACTAAAATAAGTATGCATCTACTTTGACATTCCAAAATATTTTATAAACATCCATCATGTTCAATAACTAGTTGAACAAAAAAAAAATGATTATTTCACTCAGGTTTCTTTCCAGAGAGTTCTCTTTCTTGAAAAATAGAGTAAACATGAAATAAATTGTTTGAATATTGTAAAATTTAATAAGTTTTATAAGTTTTGATAATAAGAGTTGTAAATGAATTATTATAATATTATTGCAAATGATAGAATATAAATATTGAGAATATATAGTAAAGAGAGTTGATTGATTGATTTTGATGGCACATCCCAGCTGTGTAGATTGACAATAGTTCAGAGTTGAAATTCCACATACGGAATTCATCACGTTGACGTAAAGATCCTTCCAACGATCCCAGCCGTTGATTTACGATGGGGTGATTTCGAGGTGCCACCATCTGATTTATTTTGGTGTCTACTTGGGATGCCAAATTTCGTACGCATCTCATCACTGTGCTGCTTTGCCTTTTTTTGTAATTATTTGTTTTATGTTATCTTTCTCATTTGTTCCACTCACCTTAATCACTTCATATAAATCTTAATGTGTCTTTCTTTGACTTCGTTTTTTTCTCTCTTATTTTTTCTTGACATGAAAGATATTCCCTAGGACCTTAACCGAAATGTCTAGTCAATAATTCATAAGTCCTTCTTCAAATTTAGGTGTTCAGATATTCTTCATATAATTTTCTATATTTTTAACTAATTAAAAACACATTTTCAATTTTTATTTTTATTTTTATTTCCTCTGACTCTTCTTCCTCCCAACCACGTGGAGCCTTAAAAAAACATGCTTTGATGTGGAAAAACAGACACATTTTATTTTTCATGTCAAAACAACAGTTAACAAAACCATAACATGCTTATATTCACCTCAGAAAAATATGTAAAAAGTTCTCATGCAGTTGTTTAGAGTTTGAAATAAAATGGATAAATGGTGAAGTTGACAATTTCATGGCAGAAGAGGGTGAAAAAGTAGAATAAATATGAAAAAAAGTGTTATAATAATAATAATATTGGTGTACTATTTCCCATGCACGTCCAAATGGCATTACAGACAGTTTATTGCTTGGCACAGAGGTAACCTAAGTTTAGATTAGGGCTAGAAAGAGAGTGGAGCCTACAAAAAGGGTAAAATGGTCTTTGAAGGAATAGAACAAGGGCAGATCTGTGAAGTTGTGTTGTGCAATAATGATCTTGCATTCACACAATGTTGATTCACAGAAAGGATAGTATAATAGGTATAATAGTAATAATAATAACTAAAAAGAAGAAAAGTATTTTCATGGGGTCTTACACAGTGATGATGACGACGTTGGCGTATGTAGCAGTGGTCATATTCTAATGAGTAAGTCTTTGTAGAGAGAGAAAAAAGTGGTGTGAGAGAGAGAAAGAGAGAAGCAAAGGTCAAAGAGAAGCAGTTGAGTAATTGTAACACCGTGGATAGTACCCATTATATTGGCAATTGCATAGGTGTAATCATTTCGTGGAAGGTCAGTGCAAACAAGATCAGAAGCCTCCTCGTGATTTTTTATCTGAGAAAAAGTGTGTTGAGTTTTCTGCTTTTTGGGGATTTCAGTTTTGAGTTCGTAGTAGTTTCTGTTTCCTTTATTTATTTTTTAGTTTATTTGATTGCTCCTTGGCAACTTAAAGGTACAGCAACCACCGTATATATCAGGTATTATCAGTGTATGTGTGTGTGACTCCTAAGGAATTTGCAGAGCTCTTACACATGTCTTCTTCGTCTTTTCATTTTCTCTCGTGATATTCCTCCTCTCTCTCTCTCTTTTGCCCCCTCTGCTTTCTGTTTGCGTGGGGAGCAAAAAGCTCATTCTTTTCTCTCTCTCTCTCTGATATATAACACTGAGAGAGAGGTCCAAAGAAACTACACTTCTTGTTGTGGGCAAGGAAGAAACACAAGAAAGTGAACCTCTTTTTTACTCGACCAAGGTTTTACATAAGATCAAACTCAACATGGGTAGTTGTGGAAGAGAAGGAGCTGTGAGACAATATATAAGGTCAAAGGTTCCTCGTTTAAGGTGGACTCCCGAGCTGCACCGTTGCTTTGTTCACGCCATTGATAGCCTTGGAGGCCATCAAAGTAAGTGGAGTTCTTTTTTATTTTTTACTTCTCATGTTTTTGTATTTTCAAATTACTAATTTTTTTGATTATCTTTTCAGAGGCTACTCCTAAGCTCGTTCTTCAGCTCATGGATGTTAAAGGGCTCACAATTTCACACGTCAAGAGTCATCTCCAGGTTAGGAACGTTGGAACAGCATGGTTTTCTGACCAGTCAAAATAATTTTGGCGATGCATGGTTATGTTTCATTTTCGGTGTTGTTTATTGATTTATTGATGTTGGGTTTCTCTCTTTGCACAAACCAGATGTACAGAAGCATGAGGGGCGACTTGGGGAGACAAGGTACTGAACATTCTTTATTTCAAAGCACATGAACAAGGATAGAGTCTTAATCTTTGTATGTAGTAGTTGTTGTTCCTTATGACGATCATGGTTCCTCAACAATATATTTCTGTCGCGTATCCATGCCATAATACGTGGGGAACTATAGACCATGCTTTGTGCATTGAATGCTGATTGTTGTTTCTTCTCTTGGTACATATTTGAAGTTAAGAAACATAACCTATGAACTCGCACTTATACACAAGTTGGGAAATTTGAAACTGAGTTGCACATTTATTAATCTCTTCTTTACCATAACAGTGTAGGGAGAAGAAGGAGTCAATGTCCTTTTAAATCTTCCTCTAATGGCATTTTGATGAAATCCATGACTTTATATATATATTTTTTCTGCATTCTTCATACATACACAACAAAGGTGGTTCGTTGCTGGCATGTGTTGAAAGCACAAGGCATTAATTGCTAACATGAAAGAAATGTTATGATTTTTTTGATAATGTGTTGGTAACTTGGTACGTGTATTTGTCAGGTAGGACACACTCCCAACATAGGAACCAATCTTTTGAGGAGCACGATGATGGGTGTGTTGATGAAGTGAATGATGTTTGCGTTGAGTACTCATGTTCGAAACCCATGGGAATAGAATCTGATTCCTTCTTCGGCCACGGCAATCTCCCTCCAAAAAGGTCAGCATATGTAGCTTTATTCATCTCTTTTCTCAGCTGAAATAATTTCAGACTTTTCAAACGTCAAAAAAAAGTGTTTGTGTGTGTGTGTGGGAGAGAAGCAAAAGAAGCAAAAAGAAGCAAAAGAGAGAGTGGTGTTACGCTTGCCTTGATCTTTTGCTTTTCTGAGGCAACTTTTACTTTTTTGCTTCTTTTAAAATTCCTTTTCGTTTGGATTCTATACTCAGAGCAAGAATCGAGACGAGGAGTTCCATCTCAGAGAGTCTGCAATGCAGCCAAAGATTATGTGATGCAGTTCCAAATCCGTACTGTTTTTATGATTATCTGCAGAAGCCCATGGCTGAGCACAAGGGAATAAAGGAGTTCTGTAAGGCTTCAACATGGCAGACACAAACCCATTCCTCTCTGTTACCACATTTTCCCAACCTCACTTCATTCCAATGTCCTATCCAACAACAATCAGATTTTCTCCAGGTTTATTTCTCTTATCTCTTCTTTTTCTGTGTTATTATGTTATATGCTTTTAATTTATATTATTTTAGGGTTGCACTGTCATATATATATATATATATATATATATATATATAATACATGGTTAATTGGAGTTTTACTTCCATAATTATAGTCTGCATTAAATGCTGATAAACTTTAACAGATAGCTGTGAAACCTAAAGGAATGCAAGAAAGTTTTGTTCTTGAATTTTATTCCTTGTTGGGATGCCGAGATGACCAATCCAAAGGGTGGAAGCACTCCACTTTTGTGCAGTGTGATCTTACGTTTGGTCTGTCAAATATGCACAGCTTTTGGGATCACGTTGTGTGTTAAATGGGAAACCGTTGGTTAATTTCTCAGCTGCCTGTGCCTTTTCTTTCTCTGTCTTTTATAGAAAAATATATTATTAAACTAATACCTTTGTTCTGAGCTTCAAACCAGACGCTTTTTTTTGCAGAAACTGGTGTGATTATTAAATATTTTGCGACGTTAAAAGCTGTATTTTAGTTTTGATTTTGTTGTTTATTATTATTAGTGTTGGAAATGAAGTGTGGGTAAAAATAAGAAAACGTGAAGTGTTGTTGAACACAGAGGTACACACATTACTTTATGTAACATTTAATCGGGTTGTGGAGTGGTTAGATTGTTTTTGGTCCCCTTTTGTACGAAATTGAGATTGTGGTGGGAATAGAGGAGAGGGTGCTTGTGATTGTCCAAAATTTATCATAGGCTGCAATGTGGCCGAAAGGGTCATCATGGCTTCTAATTTATATTCTGAGTTTTTTCACATTCAGTGGTCCTCCCAAATTATTGAAATTCTGACTTTGCAAATGGAAATTTTATCTATGCCCTTTATTGCATCCATACGGATACTTCTTTTGAAGGTAGAGACCCCACTAGTAGGACTTAACCTCAACTTCTTTCCTCTCCATAAAATCCAAAACTTATAATTGCTCTCTCTCTGGATCAGAACAAAGATAAAGACATCAATGTATCTACTTTTGTTTGATTATACAAACCATAAAAAAATGTTTTTTAGGGTTTCAGTCGATTCAAATTTAAAACTTTTTCAATGAATGAAATGAAAGTAAGTTTCTTCTTCTGTTGTAGGAAGTGAGATTTCTGAGACAGTGTGTTGTGGTGTTTATAGGTGACAACATTAAATGAAGGAAAGAGGAGTGGAAAAGGAATTAATGTAGATGTGAAGACTGAGACAGGTGAGGCAGAAGTTGAGGATGTAGGAGCGTATGAATTGTCATTGTCGCTTACATTGCAAAATCCTTCACCTCAGAGAAGTAATGGTTCATGTTCAGGCAGTGAGATCAGTGAGACAATCTCATCATACCCTGCTGCAGGGTTTAGCAACTACAAGGACTGCACTACTTCTTCATCCAATCTGAAAGAAACAATTAATTTGGACCTTTCTTTAGCCCTATGTGGCAATTGATTTCTTCCACTATTGTAAAATCAATCTATTATAGGCATAATCTACTCTACTTTTTTTTTTTTTTTTTTCATTCTTTTCACTAACAATTTTGTTCTTTTTCTACCATCCTCACTCAGTACCTTTCCAATCTGCATGCTAATTTATTTCAATCCATTTCTTGAGTTTTCTATATTAATCCACACATGCTGTCACCTCACAAACATACTATATTCTAATATTAATATGCTTTCTTTTTCCTTTATAATTTTGATATCAGAAAATTTGTAGAAAGATCAATTCTCATGAGTTTTTTTTTTTATTTTTTGAGAATAGAGTATAAAACATAAAAAAATGTGAAGAGTTTTGATCATGACAATTGTTTAAATTTTTATTAATATATATATATATATATAATGTAACTCATGATTCACAAAATTTCACCACTTGGTGGGGTTTTAGTTGAATAACCAGTGCATAACATGAGTATCTGTATAAGAAAAATTGGGACTAAAGTATTGCAACTATTGGCTACTAAAATTTAACATTGCAAAGGTTGGATTCTAATGAGTTATACAATTGTCTTTATATGTTGTAATGTATACTTAAAATAACTGTAAAGATTAATACCAACAGAAACAAGCTTTTTTCTTATTTGTATTTTTCTATGTATACAAATGAGTTTTAACAGTAAAATATTAAATTTTTTTGGGAAATTATGTATTATTTTTCTAGTTAGAGGAATTCTATGATTATATATTTGATATTTGAATTTAGATTTGATATAGTATAAATGATATATATCAAATAAATAAATAAAAACTTATTTACAGGTGTTATTCCATTTCATAACATTTAATTTTTGAAATTAGAAATAATAAGATAAAATATGTCATAACAGTATTGAACGATTTTGAAATTTGATTAAATTAATTGCATAGCCGTTCTAAGTAAAATCTATCCCATCAATTCCTTCTTAATATCTATAAGTTAATAATACAGTCATTATGTAAATTAGATGAATATTAAAATATATGAAAGAGATAAAATAATTTTAAAAAACATTTAAAGCAAGATAAAAACAATGAATTTGAAGACTCAAAATATAAAGTAAAATTCTGGATTTATGTAATTTTCACATGGAAACAAAAATCTTGAAGTCATCCATAATAATTTAGTTAATAGTGTGAAAGAATAATTAAAAACAAAATTCCATACAAATATTTTATAAGACAAAACACGTATTATTTTAGCTTAATAGTATTTTTAGTTCCGATATTTACACTTACTTTTTTCTTTATTTATTTTTTACTCAATGTTGACTCTATATATTTTTTTAAAATTTAATATGACACATTCCCTCAGATAAACATTAATGATGAACCAATATATACTAATATAATCACATACTCTTTTTATGCCATAATTCTTTAATCCTAAGAGAAAAATATGGAAAGGACAACTTTTATCTAAAGAAAAAATTACACTTAACTCCTTTTAAGAATTACGTTAAGTAAAAAATAAATAAAGAAAAAGCATTAAATCATTAGACCAAACATGCTATTAAGCCTATTATTCTTTATGATATTTTTCTTTTACAAGGTAAATATAATATTTGGAAGCCATATTTAAAGTATGAATAATATATTATAAGAAGAAAATCGAAAATCTTATGAAGCAATCACACTGGTCCATTTATGTTGAAATAAAAGTATATATTAATTGTTAGACAGATACTTTATCTAAACTTTGAAGAGTTGTTTAACGTAAGAGAATTGTCCTAGGTCCACATAGCCATGGTCTTTTATTCACATGTTTACTATGATTTGGTTTTGTGGGAAATCATTCTTGATGAATAGTGTTGTGCCCTTTCCGCCAGTGAAAATATTTAATTCTCTGAGATAAAGGTAGAGAGCTACATGGCAACATAGTTAAATTCTTTTGCTCTATCTCCATAATTCTACTGTTATTTTGATAATTAACTGCATCTCTGTCTGAAACTGACATTTTGATGTCAGGTCAAAAGTCTGAAACAAAATGGGTAAAAATGTTAATTACTAGCTGTAGCTAATAAAAATGTGTAGTTGGGAGTTTCTCACACCAGCTACATGTAGGGTTAGAAATCAACTGAGTGCTCAGTTCCATTTGTAAGGTATAGTTCAGTTTAATATGATTTTGGTTTTTACTTTTTTTTTATTTGTTTTATCTGTATATTTATCTCATGTAAAAATAAAGTTAACTATATGTATTTAATATATCCAACAGAAGCATGTGTAATTCAAATTCACTTCTTTCATTCAAGGAGTTAAATTTTCAACCATCTCATTCATAAATAAAAACGAAAAAAATAAATCATGAATCATCAAATGAAGCTTCAAATAATCTGGAATTACTTGAATTCATTAAGTTGTAGGTACTAGGTACCGGTATCGCACAGATTTGAAGTAATGAACATCGTAGAAAAATGTGGTTTGGTTGTGAAATAGCATAATTTGGTTGGATAAGGGTGGCTGGGATTTTGACTAAAAGTACCATTTTTGGTTGTTTGTTCCATAATGGTATGGTTTGGGAGAAATTGAAAGGGTGAGAAACTTCATAAATGAAAAGAAGAAGCTATTTTGTTTAGGAATCTGACAAGAAGCTGCTAGAGAGGATCTAACTTATAGACTTGTCATGTTTCATTGCACATCCCTTTATGTTAATGATAAATAATGAGATTATACGCACTGGTTGGTAGTTAGCTTTCATTTAATGACAGCTTAAAATGTAATTATTCTTTTTTTCATGAAAACACGCAAAAGAAAAATACGCACTAGTGGGTGTACTGAAATCGAATTCTTATCATGAAATGTGTAATAACTTTGTTAGCTTTTAACATGATGCCCTTTAAACACTTTTTAGTTAGTTAACCATATAAAATAATTCTGATGATCATAACCATTGAATCCACAAATGAGAGATTGGATATTTTGAATTGAGGTGTAAGTTATGTATGATAAATAAGTTATGATAACAAAATAGGATCTGACATTAAAAGTTCAAATTTTCTAAATTCCACTTTAGCTTATATAAAAAGTTTAGGTGTTATAAACATGTATATAGATTGATTACACTTAAGTAACAGTAATGAGAAAAGTAATTCTATATAAAGAATTGATAAAAACAAAACAAAACGTAGAATATATTGATAGAAATTATCACCCTCCTTTCCATAATTCAGTTTAATGTAATGAAAAGACTACTAACATATATACAGTCATGGATGTTCAAATTAAAATATTTTGTCCTAAAAATTCATATAAACCTCTTCACTTGTTGAATAAGCCAATTCTACAACTTAATTTACCACTATCTACTGAACGATTCGCTCTTGGATTCACGTAGAATAAGGTTAGAGCTAGAATACATCATTTACATTCTTGACAAGACATTTTTAATGAGTACGAAAACGATCTGCACGAAACGGAAATAGCAATACTCTTCATAAAAGCAACCATTAAAATGAAAACATCCATCATACAAATGGTACAGTTCCAACTAATCCACAGTCTTTTGTCATAAAAAAACATCTCAATTTAATGCAGTACTTTCCATACAAAGAATGCAAGGGTTCTATATAAAACATCAGAAACCAGAGAGTATACGAAGAAATGTAGCGGATAAAGCTGGGCATGTACGAAGGTCGCATTCAACTTGATTTCACAGATCACATTTAATATTGAGATACTAAGATATATTAAGCTCAACAAAAAAGGAACGAGTGGAGAAAAAGTGGGTGACTACAGGTTTTACTTGTGGAGAGTCAGAAAGGTAGGCTAGTTCTTATTTGTAGCTGGTTTTTTTCCATTTCCATTTGCAGGGTCATACGAAATCCAATAGATATAGCTTCTAGGATGTGTAACCTGACAAAGCAACATTGTCCACGGAGGCTAAAGTAAACGATTAACAAGAGTGTTCATGGAGCTACAGAGCCTTCCTTAGTATTGGAAGTCAAGGGTTTGATGCATAGTCGAGGCTTTGTACTAACAAGGTTGCTGGGGAGGACAGAGACAGCGACTATTCTGGATCCATTGGGTATTCCAGAAAGGGGTAGCAACTCAACAAGCACAGAGAGCTGCAATGCCAGTGCTAATCAATGCTGAGAGTATGCATAAATGTAGATACCAACTGCATAAAGGAAAATACCAACAGCTATAAATAGTTCAAGGCAAATAGTACGTCTTTTACCTCTGGAGACCTGAGATCCACTACTGAATCTTCCACAACATGATTGACTGCAGACGCCACCACACCAAAACATTTATTACGGTCCAGCAAACTAAATGCTTTAGAATCCTTTGAATTTTCCTTCGCAGATGTAGTTTCTTCAATTCCTCTTCGGTTGAACCCAACAGCAAACTGCAATGGCAGTTTATAATTGTTTTCATGTGAGATTAATGGCAGTTTGTAATTGTTTTCATGTGAGATTGATAAGTAACGTAACGTACATCAGATCCAAGGAATGAAATTTACCAAAATATAATTTAACTGAAAATCTCAACATGAATATCTACTACTCCACTAATTCATAAAGAAATTCTTGTCCAAAACTTATTTAGACTAATATTTGTTTCAAGAAATCAATTCATTTACAAATCATACCGTGTTCATATTTCATCATTTGTAAAATCCAAACATGCTTTTGATTATATTTATGTATAATGTAATAAATATGTTTTTTCTATAGAAAGTTGAGAAAGCTGCAGAATGTGCAAGTCTTGGTTGACAATCAAATCAAAATCTTGGCTCTGGCTTCAGTTGTCAATGACACATCACCGGTAAGGATGTTTAGAAGCTACATGCACAAAAATATTCGTCCACCATCTGAGATCAGGTTTATTGATATTCAAATTTTAATTAAAATCTGGATTCTTCTTTCGTGGACAATGACAACAATGCAGGGAGGGGATCATGTATATCTCAATTGATGAAAATGGCAAGCAATGTAGCTTATGAATAGCATGGCTGATTTTCAGTTAAAAGACAATATTGGATTGGACCTTCAGAGGTCGTTGTAGTTTGTCCTGTTTAGCAGCTACAAAATTTTTAACAAGCATTGATACTACTTCTTGTAGTTCTTTTTCGTTTAAACTGCAGGTAGCCTGGATAGGGAAAATGCGATGGCACCAACTGCAGAAGAAAATATGTTCACTGTCAGATAAAAAAGGAAGGTACAGAAGTCAGAGAGAAGGGCTTTTATAGTATACATCCACAAGCCTACATATGTCCACTCAATAAGTATGAAATAAAAAGAGAGAATACAGGTAGAATTTGCATGTCCATATCTGCAATCAATCAACATATCAGCCATTCTAAAGCTAAATCTACGGTTGTTAGAACTTGAAAGTTCAATAAACAGAAACAAACAGAAAATTAGGAGATGGCAGCCAAACAGCTGAGAAAACAAAAATGGATGAATTTAGAATAATTTACAAATAACAAAGAATTGTACTATTCTTAAAGTTGAAGTTATAGTTCAAATCTAACAAATTTATAGGCTACTAGTTTGCTTTTGCAAAACCTAAACCCGCGTATAGCAAATAGGAGGGACAGTTTTCCGGAGAGAGGAATATTATTCAGATCTGTCTAGAAAAAGTTTTATAGGGAAAGGGGATTATATTGTTTTCTTTCGGATACGAACCTTGGTAGAACCACAACATAAAAACTAGTCATTGTAATTGAGCAGTTTGGGGCCTTGTAAACCCCAAATAACAATCCCATATTTCCAATATGAAACTCAAGTCTAATACCTTACAATTAGATTCCACCATCAGATCAAGTTTCAAAGGCCTTTGCATCCGCATGAGCCATCTGTGCACGATCCCTTTGATCAGTCACGAGTCAGAAAGTTCTATTACAAACTGATAAGAACAAAATTTTAGGAGTGGCTTAAGGATTCCAGCCCCAACCTTCACCTCATCCAACTATGCACGTGGGATTCCAGCCAGCACGGTTTCCCTCCACAGCAACCATGCTACCCTCACCAAAGCAAAACTCCTCAGCCAAGTTCACCTCCTCAACAACTTCCCTTTCCCCCACTCCACTATATATACCCACATCCCATTAACCCACATGTTGTCACCTACTGTTCCATATCGCCCTCCACCACTATGCACCACAGACACATACTTGCTAATATCCATTCCCCCAACCCCTTCAACCAAATATCTCCACAGATTAAAAATTCCTCATATCCCAGTTTTTGTTCCCTTCCTCGTCAGTCTGGCTCTCCATTCATTCAAACGGAGAATCTCAGTCAACACCTTACATATGCTATTTTTTCTTCATTTCACTCATAGCTTTGAAACTGGAAATGGAACAAGCAAGTGAGGCAACACAATATTACAGCACTTAAGCAAGGGGCCTGTCTAAGGATTACAGGTCAAATGCATCTATCAAGCCGCATTAAGTCTCTACCAAACACAGCCTCACCTAGTGCCTAAGCCAGCAGAAAAAGCTTCAAGATTCCTTTACACGTATGTAAAATATCAATTTATTTCCTTTTCCTTAATCAAAATAGCAAACATGAAAAAGAATGAATAAAGGATGCACAACTAAAGAATAGCCTATATTGAAACTCATGCCAGGAAATTCTTAAAAAGCAAGAAAGTTGCATAGGATGGTTGAGTTGAAGCTGGAGATGTTTTTCCCCCTTATATTCCTATGTAATGTATAAACCAAACTAAACAGATCACCAGCAGGAATTCTTATTTGGAAGAACTCCAAGAAAGCCAACCCATAAGAGTAGGAGCTAGAGGAACAGGGGAGCAAAAACCGGTAGGTCAGATTCACAAATGGTCGATTGGTTACCAAGTTCTGCAACTTCATTACCACTTTCCTATCAATCAGGTCCCTCTTGGACCAACATCCCTGGCTTGAAATTTCAAAGTTCCCCCATCTTTCCCTTTGATAGCAAGGCAATGGGGGACAGAACAAGTTTACACTAAGCTAGCATCATTGCCATGCTAAAACACTAAACAAACAAAAACATTTAACTAGTAACACAAAAATAAGCCAATTTACTTACGCCAACAAACTTCCATTCCCAGATTCCAAAGCTTGGATGATATTTGAGACAATATTAACAGTGTCAGGTTGTGTGTGACTGGGAAAGGTAAGGAGAAGCAACCCATTCCTTGTGAGCTTAACCAAAGAAAGATCAGTTACACCATCTCTGTCTGGTCCTGCTTTAACAGCACTTGAAAGTTTACCTGCCACCAGAAACAATGACCGTGGCTGGCTGTTTAAGAAAACCCTATCAAACAACATTCATCTCCCAAAACTGCAAAAAAGGAAGTAAATAAACTGAATACCATCTCCAGAGTCAGCAGTAGCAGACTCAGTTTCCTTGGTATCCAAACATTCCTCACCAGCATCATCAGTGCACAGCTTCCGTCTCTTGGAAATACAACTCTCATTAGGGTTGTTTGAAGAGTCAAAATGACCCGGCTCGACGAACTGTAAGAAACAATTATATATGGGTAATGAGAGAGACCGTAAAGAAGCCATTTTCACTAATTTTCACAAAATAAAGGAATGGTTATGTTATGAGGTTGTTTTCAGGAAGAAAGAGAAGTAAAAGTGACCTTACGAAGGATGGCGATTGCTTCTTTTGTTGCGCTCTTCTCTCGCTCTGCAAAGAGAAATAGAAAATGACTCAAATGAAAAGGAAAAGGGAATGGATGAGAAAAGAAGAGAGAGGAAAAGTAACTGAACTGAGAGTGCAAGTGATGAGAAATCCAGAGTGGGAGTTACGAAGAAGAGAAGAGGGAGCGTTGTAGTCGAAACGAGGGAGGTTGATAACCGCCGCATGCTGCTCCCATGGACTCATCGTCTCTTTCTCCACTCCTTCGCTCTTCTCTTCCGCCATTCCCTCTCTCTCTTTCTCTCTTTCTCTCTTCCAAAACCCCCCTTTTTTTTTTATTGATAAGGAAAAGTGTTCATGCCTTCTCTGATCAATCACAAACCCTTCTGCGCAAATTCTATTTTTCTTCTCAAATTCGAATACTTTCTTGGCTGGAAAGAGATCACAAAAACAAAAATTCTCAGAATTGAATGTATGTACTCCAAAGGTAACAAACTTTTTTTTTTTTTAATTTTTCATTTGATTTTACCAAACATTTTTCCTGAAGTCCCTATTTCTATAAATATTAGGAGAAATTCATATATCAATTTTTAAAAATATTAGGAGAAAAATAATTTTAAAAATAAAAATATTCAATATACCAAAATTTAATTTGTATTAATAAAATTTAAGAATGCATATTTGCATCTATCCTATTTTTATTTTATCAAACATAGCTAAAAAATATTTAACCGTACGTGTAAAAGTAAAAAAAAAATGTGTGCAAGATATCTATTTAATATACAACCAATTAAAAATATGAATTTTAGCCTTTTTCAAAGTATTTTAAAAAAAAATTAATGCATCTATAATTTAAAGAATTTTCAAAACTTTCTTTCGACAAAAAGATGGCGTATATAATAAAGTTATTAACTTTTATAGAAATAAGAATTATCTAAAAATTATAATATAAATTAAAATGCTTAAAAACTGACACGCGTTAATACTAAAATTTAATTAAAATATACTAATACTAATAATTTAAATTTAAATTGTTATTTACCTTTAAATTGTCATGCAACTAAAATTTAGTTTATAATTTGACAACGACAATGGGCTTTTAGAGTGAACACAAAAACAAGAAAATAAGCAAGACGAGGATGTTGGAGCCATGACAGTGTCCTTTTTTTGAGGTGAAGTTTTAGATGCCATTTCAAAAGAAACAATCACCATCCCTTACTACAACTGCAACAAAGTATCACTATAAAATTGCCTACTTTTCCTTTCTTCTCTCAATTCTCTCACTTCTTTGACACCCGATTTTCTAACTCCAACAACTAAACCAAAATTTTCATATTTATCAGATGAAGCGACAATATTTTCTTGCTAAACCTGAATACGAATTTAAACCGATTCAAAATATCATTATCCAATATTTTAATATATTTCTTTTCTTTATGGTTTAATTTTTCCAATCAACATTTTATGGTTATAATGACTGAAGGTCGCAAAAACATCTTAATAATATAAAAATTGAAGGTCCCACTTAAGATGCAGAATCTAAATTTCATGTCTAACCGTGTCTTATAAAACCTAAATCGTAACTTATGACACTTTCTTTAAGTATGCTAAGGAAAAAACATGTAACTATTGTATAGGTTTAATTTTTTTTCTAATACAAGAAAACATAAGAAAAAAATCAAACAAATTTCTTTATAAATTAAAATTAATTAATAAAAATTCTTATATTGATTTATTCAATGTTAATTTATAAATTAAACTTAATTTTTATGTATGAAATTATTATTTTTATCTCAATAACATCAACAAAAGAACTAGTCACAATACAATCCTCAACGCTCAACTTCAAGTTTGTAATTGAAATGAATTTCAGAAATAGACAAATCTTTGTTATGCTTTAAAATTAAACATTCATGGGTCAGTTAATATGTTAGACATATAAAACCCACCCATACGCCCTCAAATACGCTCAACTCGGCCAGAATCCTTAGCAGTTTCCACAAGGCCCTCGTTACCACCACCGATCACTTATTCATACGTCGACAAGTTCAAATGCAAAATCTTTTAAATCACTACACCGAGGAAAGTGTCATCATCATGTTACTGAGCTGAAGTTTCCTCCTTCTCAGCAGACAAATTCCTTAAAAAGAAAATGCAAACTTTATCAGCAAACCGTATATCCAGCACTCCATTGAGTTAAGATAAATATATGATAATGCATAAAAGACCTGTTCAAATATTACAGAGAAAGAGATTTTCTTAATCACACTCTTTTCACATTAGCATTAGATGAAATTTATGTGAATCCCACTAAAATACTTGAGCTCTATTTAATATGGAATACTGGAAAGTATTTCTAGGTGCTCACATTATTCAAGTAGAAATTGAAGTCGTGATAAATCATAATATATCAAGAGCATCGTCATTTTCAAATAAGTATGGCAATTAATTAGGCCTAATTTCTTAGTAGGGCTTGTTAATTGAAGAAGCTTTTTCAAACACCAAACCCAAAGAGCCTGGTGACGATCTATAAAGATAAAGGTAGTTTTAGGTAAAACTAATTTATATAAAAAAGAGGAATGCATAACAAATACAAGTTAAAATAGCATTTGTAATTGCAGAGGGCAGCAAATAATAGAATGGAATATAAGCATAGTAATTTAGTTTCGCTAATATCCAAGCTGCTTACCCCTCTGCCCTTGCCCATCGAGAGAATTGATAAAGTTGAACAGTCTCATTTGAGGCATGGCAAGCAAAAAGTAGATAGTTGCGTGGCTGTACCATCCATGCAAATCTCATGAACAATGCTGAATAGATACACATTGCTGCAGCATTAACAACAAACAATAAATGCAATAAGCAACCGAGTGGGAAAGGGAAAAGGTTTCAACATTTTGTGGGACAGAGATGATAGATAAACCTCCTGTCATGTTGCCAGAGATCATTTCTGGAGGTTTCTTCATGTCAGCCAATCCCTTTAAACAAAGATTAGTTTACAATTCAAAGATTAAGACCAATGTGTTACAAATAACTAGTCGAGTGAATAAATTAACTTCAACAATATAAACATATGATCATATGAGTGAAACTCACAGCTGCCACAAATCCCCAGTTGGCAACAGGTCCCCAAAAGTGAGTAGTTTTGGGACCCATTGGACTGTTCCAAAATGCTCTGAAGGAAGCCATTAAATACTGGTGCTACTTCTGATTTACCATTAGAAATTGTAAGATTGCTTCAACACAATAGAAATATAATAACGATGTATGTAAAGTGCAAATATTTATTTAATATTAAAACCCGCCAAGGTAAGATGTGAAAGTAAGGTGGTTTCTCAGAAAAAGACTCATGACCATGAGCCCTCCTTCTTCTTATTCAATAACATCCCATGGCATGATACAGTTATTCTACTCACAGGAAAGAAGAAACAAAGGTCAGCAATCACCACTACATCAGGGACTACAGTGTAACATAGTTCTATGAGACCTCTAAGTCTGTTATTGATGAGTTGTTTATATACTGGTTGGACAAACTTTTTCATAACCTCCTGTCATCTTATAAAAAATAACATAAGATGAAAAAAATGAATTGAATTTCATCCAGTAGAGATAGTTTATGTATAACTTAAACTTAGTTTTTGATCATGCTTTCTTCTCCTGAAAGGGGAATCCAAACATGACAATAATTTAGTAATAACCCCCAAAAAATTATGTACTACACTTTCAATCATTTGATCAGTTTTAGATTTTAACGGTTCCTCTAACCAAACAAAGTCATAAACCCTGATCACAACAAATTCACTAAACGATAACCACTGAGAGGGTATGCAGAAACTCCCTCTACATGATTCTTCTCTGTAAAGAGCAAAGTAAAGGTATGGCTATGAAGATCTTATCAAACATTCGTCAATCCAAAAGCATGATTTCTTCTCTTCTCTTCTCCTCTCCTTTAATTTATTTACTTCCCGTTTTAGTGTGCAATGACTACTGTACAAACGGGCAACACACCACTCACATGATACTGTTGCAATCGCCTCCATTAAAAAATTAAATAAATAAAAAAATATAGGAGCAGTTGTCTACATTCAGGCAATCAATAAAATGATGAAAACCGATAATGTTGTATAATAATAATAAAAAGGGATTCAATTAGGTCAAATTAGTAAGTGTAGTTTATAGAATGAATTCGAACAAATATGCTAAAGAATGAATGAGACGGAGAGAATTAGGAAGCTGAGATATATCAAGAACTGGAATTAAAGATAGAAGGAGAGAGAATCGCTGCCGCTGTTGATTGTGGTAGAGAATGTTGTATGTTGTATTATCATAAAAAGGATTAAATTAGGTCAAATTAGTATGAGTAGTTTTATAGAATGAATTTGAAAAACTATGCGCCAGAATGAATGAAATGGAGAGAATCAGGAAGATGAGATATACCAAGAACTGAAGAAATGAGAATCGCCGGTTGAATGCAGAAGAGAAGGACAGCGCCGGAGAGTCAAATCTGAAGGAAGGGTTGGTAACGACCTTTTATTGCTTTTGATTTAACAAACGTCAACGTCATCACTATATTGCGTTTCACCATTTACGGAAGTGGAAATGATACATGTATATTACATTTTTTTTACACAGAATAAAATAGAAAAAGTAAATATATTAAATTTTTTAAGTGTTAAATAAGTGTAGAAAAATTAATATATATAGCATTTTTTTTCTTTTGTAAAAAACTAAATGTATTCTTTTGAATGTATACAAATGAAATTAACTGAAAAATATATATTAATGAGACATGTTATATTTAGATTTAGATATGATTTTAGTAAGGTTAATCAGTTTTTGTTTTATTCTTTGTAATTTTATTTTTAAAGTAATCTTAAATTTATGATATGATCTAAAGGACGAGAGTGATTTTGGAGTTTTCTATAATTTTTAATATGTGTTTGTAAGACCATGAAATATTGTATTTGGAATAATATGAAGGATAAAAAAATTGACTTAAATTCATAAAAATATAGTATATAATGTTATTTTTTATATATTGATAAAGATGACCCAAAAAATTTTACATATTTTTTAAAAGATAAAATTATGTCGAAGATTGGATTTTCTCAAAATAATAATATTTCATATAATTTTACATTTTTTTAAGGATAAGATTGTACTGAATTTTTAGAAATAAAACAATAATAAAGCCTGAAATCCTCAAATGAACGATATCTACACCTAATAAAATGGTTTAGTGTAATAATTTCATTCTTGAATATCTCAAAGTTTTATATTTTCTGAATTTACTTAATCATTCTAACTATTTTATTTTAATTTTTTCCACGTACATTAGATCAATATTTATTTGTCATGACTAGTATATTTTATTAAAATGATGATTAATTTTAATAAATGAAATATTTATTATGTTAGGTTGTGATTAAAAAATCTGTTTTAATTTGTTCGATGTTAACTTGTATATAGGTCATTCTTTACATTCAGTTGTACATTGTTCACCATTAGTGTGATTAGACATTTTCACTTTGTCTAAATAAAAATCTTCTCAGAGCAACTTTCTTTTAGTGGTGCCTCTCTGTTCCAACAACTGGTATCCAGAGCAAAGGTTCGAGGATGGGACCTAGTGCGTTTTCAATAAATCTCCCTGTTCTTGATGGAAAGAATTGGAGCAGATGGTGTGTGCAAATGAAGGCCATTTTTGGATCTCAAGATGTGGCAGAGATAGTCGAAGATGGATTTCCAGCCCTAAGTAAATCTCCAACAAATGAACAGAAGGTTGCCTAAAAAGAAAACAAGAAGAAAGATTGTAGAGCAACCGTCTTGATTCATCAGTGTGTTGATGAACCACACTTCGAGAAGATTGTAGGGGCTGCAACTTCAAAAGAAGCTTGGGAGATTTTGGAGCAATGATATGAAGGGGCCGAGAAATTGAAGAAGGTTAGGTTACAAACTTTGCGTCGTCAATACGAATTGATGCAAATGGAGAGCAACGAGAAAATAGCAGAGTACTTTAATCGGGTTATCACTCGTACGAATGCAATGAAGGGTTGCGGAAAGAAAATGAAGGATCGGTCTATTGTTGAGAAAATCTTGAGGACTCTCAATCCAAGATTCGATCACATTGTGGTCACGATTGAAGAGACAAAGAAAATTGAAGAGATGAAAGTCAAAGAACTTCAACGCTACTTAGAGGCACATGAACAAAGATTATTGGAGAGAGAGTCAGAGAAGCCCAATGACAATCAAGTTTTGTTGGCTCAAACATCAAAGAAAACCGGAAACAATTCTAGAGATGGTTTCCGAGGTCGAGGTCGCGGGAGAAACTCCAGAGGTGGATATGGAAGAGGTGGTCAGAATCAAGATCAAGAAAAAGGTAACGATGATCATTCTAATAACAGGCAGCAAAGTTCCAATGGTTGGCGAGGAGGAAAGAGAAAGACCGATAGAAAGAGAATAAAGTGTTTCGATTGTAATTGAATTGGTCACTTTTCAACGGAATGTAAAGCAGCACCGAACAATTCCGATTATGAGGATAATCAGTCAAAGACAGACTATCAAGCGCATATGGCGAAGGAGGAGAGTAGTGAGGCATCAGAAGAACCTGTGATCTTGATGATGGTCACCCAACCAGAGAGGTCGAGTGATGAAATCTGGTATATTGATTCGGGTTGTTCGAATCACATGACTGGCCATCGTGAGTGGCTAGTCGATCTTGATGAAAGGAAGAAAAGTATTGTGAGGTTTGCAAACAACAGGGTCATACAAGCCGAAGGTGCAGGAAATGTAGTTGTGACGAAGCAAGATGGTAAACAAGCCATCATTTCTGATGTCTTATACGTGCCTGGGATGAAAAGCAATTTGATCAGCATGGGTCAATTGTTAGAGAAAGGATATTCTGTGAGAACAGTTGACAATCTTCTTGAGGTTTGTGACGCAGCAAAGAAGACTGTGATTAAAGTGCCATTAGCCAGGAACAAAACATTTAAGGTTAGCCTGAACAACCTTGATACCCAATGCTTTTCCGCTGCGGTATATACTGATGAATTCTGGTTGTGGCACCTAAGAATGGGGCATTTAAATTTCAGAGACTTAAGTCGAATGCGTTTTGAAAAATTGGTGAGTGGTCTTCCATTGATCAAGACTCCTGTAAAGGTTTGTGAAAATTTTTGGATTAGTAAGCAGTCCAGAACCTCATTTAGTAATTTCACTACATCAAGAAGCAGTGAAATACTACAGGTTGTGTATAGTGATGTATGTGGACCATTTGAAGTCCCTCATTGGGAGGAAATAAGTATTTTCTGCTATTGGTTGATGACTTCAGCAGAAAAATGTGGATATACCTGTTGAAAGCTAAGAGTAAGGTGTATAAAATCTTTAAAGAATTTAACGTGTTAGTTGAGAAGCAGTCTGGTAAGGTTGTGAAGGTGTTACGGACTGATGGTGGTGGGGAGTTTGTTTCAGGCGAAATGGAAAGCTTCTGTAAAGAACAGGGAATTATACATGAAGTAGTGGCCCCATACACCCCACAACATAATGGAGTGGCAGAAAGAAGGAACCGCACTATTCTAAACATGGTAAGAAGCATGATTAAGTAGAAGAATTTACCACACATCTTTTGGGGAGAGGCTGCCATGACTGCAGTGTACATGTTGAATCGCTGCCCCACCAAAAGGCTTAATTCAATGGTTCCAGAAGAGGCTTGGACTGGTGTCAAACCATCTGTCAAAAATCTAAAGGTCTTTGGCTCATTGTGTTACAAACACAAACCAGTTTAGAGGAGAAGAAAACTAAATGATAAAGGAGAACCAAAGATATTCGTAGGATATAATTCTATTGGTTCTTATAAGTTGTACAATCCCAAAGAAAGAAAAGTATGTTTTAGCCGAGATGTTCATTTTGAAGAGTCCAGATCTTGGTATGAAGTGGTTTCCACGACGTCTGCAGAAGTGGAATTTAACTGGGAAGAAGATAGTCCTACTAAGACTAACACCCAGTGCATAGAAGGAAAATCAAGTGACAGTCCAACAAGACAAAGAAGTTTCCCTCAAGCCTTCAAGATTATCAGATGTATCCTGACAATTCGATTACTAACGATGGCAATCTGGTCCAACACCTGGCACTGATGGCCAATTCTGAACCAGTAAGTCTTGATGAAGCTATATCAAGTGAAGTGTGGAGAATTGCCATGGAGGATGAAATAAAGAGCATTGAAAAAAAATCAGACCTGGGAGATGGTAAATCTGCCAAGAGACAAGGTACCCATTGAGGTAAAGTGGGTGTTCAAAACTAAACTCAAGCCAGATGGATCAGTTGCAAAGTACAAAGCAAGATTAGTGGCAAAGGGCTTTATGCAAAGAAAGGGAATTGATTTT
>Ga0214545_1000842_pt1 | contig 53480 bp, 43 predicted proteins | sample CNSS4metaG_FD_160064 | JGI IMG/M metagenome (GOLD analysis project Ga0214545, IMG submission 160064) | Root nodule microbial communities from cowpea collected in UCLA plant growth center, Los Angeles, California, USA - CNSS4 | ecosystem: Host-associated > Plants > Roots > Nodule | place: USA... | reverse complement strand
ATATATGTATATGTGTGATTAATATATGTAGATGTGTTTTATATGATTAATCTGTTAAGCACACCTTATTTGCTTGTGTTTAGCGATGATCGTGTATACGGTACACATGAGCAGATGATGTTCATGTAGGTGGTTCTGGTGAAGCTTAGCCACGGAGAGGGGACAGCTCGGGAGTTTTTATTATGAGATGGTTTTGAAATAATATGTAAACTCTGATGAGACTATTTGTATTGTTTTCGTTTTATAAACTATGGTTTTTTTAGTTATTATTGGACATTAATAAAAGTTTTAAATTTCCCGCGTTTTGGGAAATGAGGTATTATTAAATGTAGCGTACTTATTTATTTTCTTCATTTTATTAAAAATCCGTAATATCCTGACGGGATGTTATAGGTTCCGATATGGACACTACGAGTACGTGGTCATGCCTTTTGGTGTGACCAATGCTCCGACGGTGTTCATGGACTACATGAACAGGATCTTCAGACCATTCCTAGATAAGTTTGTCGTAGTCTTCATAGACGACATACTCATCTATTCCAGGACTCATGAGGAACATGCAGAACACTTGAGATTGGTGCTTAGTGTCCTGAGGGAGAAGCAACTATATGCCAAGTTGTTCAAGTGTGAATTCTGGATGGGTGAAATATAGTTTTTGGGACACGTGATATCTGCACAAGGGATAATGGTGGATCCAGCAAAGTGGATGCAGTGGTTAAGTGGGAAAGTCCCAAGTCAGCAACCGAGATAAGGAGTTTCGTGGGTTTAGCTGGCTATTATAGGAGATTCATAGAGGGATTCTCCAAAATAGTGGCGCCTCTGACACAGCTTACCTGGAAGGATCAACCTTTCACTTGGACGGATAAGTGTGAGGAAAGCTTCCAAGAGCTAAAGTGAAGGTTGACGAGTGCTCCTATACCAGTGATTCTGGATGTTGGTAAACCCTTTGAGGTTTATTGCGATGCCTCTCATCTAGGGTTGGGTTGTGTGTTGATGCAAGAAAAGAAGGCAATGACATATGCTTCGAGGCAACTTAAGGTGCATGAGAGAAACTACCCTACTCATGACCTAGAGTTGGCAGCTATAGTGTTTGTCTTGAAGATCTGGAGGCATTATCTCTGTGGTGCCCAATTTTGTGTGTTTAGCGATCACAAGAGTCTCAAATATTTATTCAATCAGAAGGAGCTGAGCATGAGACAAAGGAGGTGGATGGAATTCCTGAAGGATTATGACTTCGAGCTTCTATATCATCTAGGAAAGGCGAATGTAATGGTTGATGCCTTGAGTAGGAAGACTGTACATACTGCACATCTTATGATCAAAGAGGTGGAACTGCTGGAGAAGTTCAGAGATATGAAGCTGTAGGTGGAGTTGGAATCCGAATTCATTAGATGTAGTAACCTAACTATATCTAGTGACTTCCTGGACTCAATCAGAGAAAGATAGTTGTTGGATGCCAGTTTGAACAGAGTTAGAGAACAGCTTGGGTGAGATGAAGCAAAGGATTTTGCTTTGGGTAACGATGGTATACTGAGATTCTAGGGTAGGGTGTGTGTACTAGATGATACTAAGGTGAAAAGGTTAATCCTTGAGGAACGGCACAAAAGTCGTCTTAGCTTGCATCCTGGCATGAATAAGATGTACCAACATCTCAAGGAGACCTTCTGGTGGCAGGGAATGAAGAAGGATGTTGCACAGTTTGTATCAGCCTGTTTGACATGTCAGAAGGCAAGGGTGGAGCATTAGATACCCGATGGGATTCTACAGCCCTTGGAAATACCGGTGTGGAAATGGGATAGCATCTCGATGGATTTTGTGACCCATTTGCCACGAACTTTTAGGGGGCTTGACACCATTTGGGTTATAGTGGATGGACTAACTAAGAGTGCTCATTTCTGGGTGATGAACTTGAGGATGTCCATGTCCAAGTTGGCCCAATTGTACATTAAGGAGATAATGAGCTTGCATGGGGTACCGTTGAGTATTGTTTCAGATAGAGATCCGCATTTCACTTCCCGGTTCTGGCAGAGTGCCTTGGGTAGTAAGCTAACCATGAGTTCAACATATCACCCCCAGACTAATGGGCAATTTGAGAGAATGATTCAGTCGTTTGAGGACTTGTTGAGAACATGTATACTGGATCACTTGGGTGCGTGGAATGAGGTTTTACCTCTGATAGAATTCACCTACAACAACAATTTTCATGCGAGCATTGGCATGGCGCCATATGAAGCCCTGTATGGTAGGAAATATAGAACCCCTCTATGTTGGTATCAAGATGGGAAAGCAGTACTTGTGGGACTAGAGTTATTGGACTAAACTATTGAGAAAGTAAGAATGGTGAGAGATAGGATGCAAGCCTCTCAGAGTAAGCAGTAGGCTTATGTGGACCGTAGAAGGAGACCCTTGGAGTTCGCAGCTGGATATCATGTATTCTTGAGGGTGACCCGAGCCACTGGTGTGGGAAGGGCTCTCCGCTCAAGGAAGCTTTCTCCTAAGTTCCTTGGTGCTTATCAGATCTCGAGGAGGATTGGGTCGGTGGCTTACGAGATTGCATTGTCTTGGCAAATCTCCGTTCGGTATTCCACGTATCCCAGTTGAGGAAGTTTGTCTTTGACCCGTCTCATGTTTTGGAAGCAGAGGATGTGCAGATCAGGGAGGATCTCACTATGGAGGTATCCAGTTGCTTTGGAGGATAGTCGAGTTAAGGAACGTCGGGGAAAACCACTCAGTCTTGTGAAAGTCGTCTGGGACTAGAGGATAAGTGACTCTACTTGGGAGTTAGATGAGGATATGAGGAAGTCACATCCGCATATGTTTTCCTGTTAAGTCTTCATTTTCGAGGTCAAAAAATTTTCTTGTTGGGGAGAATGTAAGGCCCGATTATTTTCTGTACTTATTTTAAGTGCTGCTCCAAGTCAATTGGGCCTAGGGCTGGCCCATAGGGTGTCCAAAGCCCCTAAGGCAGCCTAACCCCTCTCATTTTTGCCACCCTTTGCAAAAACAATGTTCTTACCCTCTCTTTTCCTCCCAACATAAGCTTTCCTAGGGTTTGGACATTTTCCCTCTTCGAGTTCGCTCAACTCCATTGTTTTTGCTCATGTAAGTTGATTTTTCCTCCATATCTTTGTTTTCAACTCTGTAGTCGTGTTTCTAACTAGGGTTCACATTGGTAACCCGTTTTGAACCTATTTTGTTGTTTTTCAGCTCTTGAGTCTGCTTTTAGAGCTACTGTGCCCACTGTTTAGTGTCAAAGTACTTTGCTAGCTTATTTCCATGTAAGGGAAGTTAGGGTTCACTCGTTTCTTACGTTTTTCTGCTTGCCTCACTGCTATTGTGTGATTATACGGTTTGCATGTTATTTTGAGTTGATGAAAATGCCTTTTGAGCCGTTGGGATTGCGTTGTGTGACTATTGCACGAGAGAACAGTGGTGAGCATTGGTTTTCTCGCCCAAGCGAGCACGTCTCGCCTAGGCGAGACTAACAGAGGCTCGCCCAGGTTTCTTGCTCGAGCTGTCGCTTAAGCGACAAGTCTCCGTTTTGAGCGAGGCGCAGTCTCCCTCAGGCGAGGAGGACTCGCCTAAGCGAGAGTACGTGACAACGCCACTGTTCTCTCTTCGAGCCCTCGCCTAGGCGAAAGGAGCTCGCGTGAGCGAGAGACGCTCTTGCCTGAGCGAGCTCTTTCTGTCTGAGCAAGGAGCTGGGCGAGAACTGTGCTTGTTATGTGGTTTCTTTTTTTTTTATGTTGGCCTTATGTTTGGACTGATTATACATTTTAAAGCATGGATTGAGTGATTATGGGCAAAATGAATCATGATCTGTGATTGATGAGTTTAACATGATTTGGCTATGATGCATGTATGAAATGATTTATGGTCTAAAAATGATGAGTTTGGTATGGTTTTGGTATGGAATATGAATGAAGGTTGGTTATAAATTTTTGCATGAGATTTGTATGCATGACCAGTACATATTGGATGGTGAAACATGATTTCTATGTGGTTAGGGCATAATTCCACGATAGTTTCGTGGTGGTGCCTCATTGGTTAGGACATAATTCCATGAGTCTCTAGGTGAGACCTCATGGTGGTGCCTCAGTTGGTCGGGATGTAATTCCATGACCCTTGTTAGTGGGAGTTCATGGTGGTGCCCCATCTATATAATTTAGTAAGGATTCAAGGTAAGGTTGCATCCTGACACTCTAAAGAGTCAGTTAGTCTCACATAGAGCGTACTAACTCTAGTGGTGAGAGTAATTGGAGGCCTGAAATCCATTAAGGGCTAACCTTTTGTTTGGGGAATGAGACATTGTAATAATTAGCTCGGTAGAGTAGGGAAGTCCACCACAAGTGCAAACATCTGCTGAATCCGACTAAATATATGTATCCGGATTAGTCGTGTCTTAGTCTTAGTGTATTGTGTGCAAGTTGTAACATGATTGGTTGATATATGCATCTTGAACTATTAAATTGCATGTAACTGTGAGATAAATGGTTTTCTACTCTAGCTTACCCTGTTGCTTGTTTGATTATTATGTGTGTGGTTTTCTCCTTTTGCGATGATTATCAACCTGTTGATGTGAGTAGATGCGAGAACTCCCCGTTGTCAACAGGGAAACGGTGATTTCGTTGCGTAGTCTCTCTAGGTTGGATTCCAGCTTTCATTTAGGGCTAAGGCCCATGTATTGACTTGTCTTCAATTTTATTTGAATTATTGTCAATCTCTTACTTCACCTTTTATCTAGCATCGTGGTGTGCCTTAATCCTTTCCTATTTTCTTCTAGATATTTGTAAGGAGTAACGTTATACTCCATGGCTGTTTCTACTTTTCATTTGTGTGACATTTCATTTAAATTAAGGCTCTTATTAAAATGGGGTGTTACAATATAATTAAATAAGATAATTATTTAAAAATATCAAATAAAATATCTAAAGATATATTTTCCCAAATTATCTTTTTTCATAAATATTTATGAATTATCAAAGTCATTTTTTTTTGGAAAAAGATAGAGAAAATATAAGGTCCAATTTTTTTTTGCTCATTCCCTCTTCTGTTTGGCTTGGATTTTTTTGAATTTGATAATTTCCTATTCTTGGATTTATATGTAACGTCCCATTTAAAATATAATATAATTAAATGAAACCTTACACGAAATAGTACTAGAAGTAAGGTCCTGGAGTAAAGCCATTACTCCTTACAGTTATACAATGAAAACATAAATGAACTAGGGAATACCACGATGCCAGTAACAAAGTATAGAAAAGGGGTCAACAGTAATTCAAAATAAAACCCATAGACAAGACACTACATGGGCCATAGCCCTAGAGAAAAGCCCAAATAAATGGAAATTCAGTCCAAGCAGGCTATGCAGTGAAGTCACCATTTCCTCGTTGGCTCACATCAATAAATTGATGATCATCGCAAAAAGAGAGAGAGCCAAACAAACAAAACATATAACAAACAAAAGGGTAAGCTAGAGTAGAAAATAATTTATCATAATGTCACCTACAATTTCATATTCCAACAAAACACTAAGACGCAGACACGACTCATCCGGATACATATAATTAGTCGGATTCAGCGGATGCTTGCACTTGTGGTGGCTTTTACTGCTCTATCGAGCTAATTGTTCCAGTGTCTCATCCCCCACACACAAGGTTATCCCTTAATGGATTTTAGGCCTCCTACTACTCTCACCACTCAACTCAGTACACTCTATGTGAGACTAACTGACTTTTTAGAGTGTCAGGATGCAATCCTTACCTTGAATATAGATGGGGCACCACCATGAACTCCCACTAACAGGGATAATGGAATTACGTCCTGACCAATTGAGGCACCACCATGAGGTCTCACTAGAGGCTCATGGAATTACACCCTAACCAAAAGAGGCACCACCACGAAACTATCGTGGAATTACGCCCTAAACATACCAACATCATGTTTCATCCATTAATATAGAATCATATCTCATACCAACACCATGCCATTTTCATTACCAACCATCTCATTTGTTTTACATGTCGAGATCATACAAACACATCGATCAAGTTCATAACCTCAGATATTTCATGCATATTCACATGCCTCATACTTTAAATAGAGCAAACCAACCAATCAAACAATTCAATAACAACGATGTGAGGAAAACAATGTGGCCTGCAACAGATCTCGCTCAAGCCAGAAGCCCTCGATTAGGCGAGAGGAGTGTTCTCACTCAAGCTGCAGACTCTCGCTTAGGCGAGATCGCGACAAAGGGCCTGGGAGGTTTTGTGAATGCTCGCTTAGGAGCCACTCTCGCTTGAGCGAGATATCACCTTGCCCAAAATGAGAGCTCTCCGCTTGAGCGAGAGCTCGAGTATGAACCTGACCTGTTTCTGCAAGTCTCGCTTAGGCGAGACAGGCTCGCTTGGGCGAGAGTATCAGATCCAGCCACTGTTCTCCTTGATACAGCTATATTTTCATACCCCAGTAGCAATACAAGACATTCCACATTTCAACAACAGCACACAAGCCATATAATCGTGAAACAGCGGCAAGGCAAGCAAAAATCAAACTAAACAAGAAAGCCCTAGCTTCCCTTACTTGGAAAGGGCTAGCCAAACGACTCCGACACTTAAGCGAATGAGTACGAGAGTTCCCTGAGCAGATTTAGGAGTTGAAAATTGTAATACATATGAGACACTAGATTACTACACAAAACCCTAACAAAAAACACGAAGAACCAAACCAGAGAAGAAGAGTATGGGTTGACAAACAACTAACGTGAGCAAAAACGAGGTCGAGCTAAACTTGAATCTGACTGAACTCCAAACCCTAACAGAGCTCTCGGAGAGAAAAGGAGAGTAAGCAAGGTGCTGTTTTGCAAGAATGGCAAGAGTTGGAGGGGTTTAGCTGCCTTTGGGGTCTTGTACGCTTTGTGGGCCAACCCTTAGACCCATTAGATTTGGGGCAACCCTTAAAATAAAGGGCTAAAATATAAGTGGGCCTTACATTATCTATAAGGTGTCATGAAGCTTTAATCAATTTATTTACACATCTCCATGAGCTCAACTTAGCTGCAATTGCACTAACATACCTCAAAATATCCAAAAAACATTTATGCAACTAAAAAGTTATTTTTAACATATTTTTGTATCTCATGCTCAATACACCCAATTGTAAGAAATCCTAATAAATCACTCATTTAAGAACAAAATTCAATAAAAAAAATCCATAATTAAACATTAAATGATGGCAAAAATATGAACTCATTATACCCCACACTTATCCTTTTGCACTCCTGGGAAAAATTAAGTAATTTCAAAACTTTGTTCTAGGTTATTTTATTGCATATCAACAATGGATCAAAGAAATGAACCTCACTGGAACAAATCAATCTTCTAGAAATCAAGTCATCATGTATATACAAATAGAAAGGTTCTATTTTTCACACATGAGTTAATATTTTGAATTTACAAGAAAATCAAATATGAAAGAGATCACTCAAAAAAAAATGTGTATTTTCTCACCAAAATTCTCTCAAGTGTTTCGGCTTGTGTTTTCACTCAAAAAATCATGTAAATAAACACTCATCAAATTTAACAAGTCTCTAATATTCCCTAACTTTCAGAAAATATGCAAGATCAATCTTCACCAGCTGCACTCTATATGATCACGAAAGAGAGAGAATTCCACAGTTTCTAGAATGATTTTGTGCTCAAAAATGGTCTTCTATCCTCGTTTTATAAAAATACAACTTAAATAGACAAATTGTTACAAAATTTAAAAGGTTGATTTTGAAATCAATCAATTAATTGATTTCACTTAACTCAAGTGAAATCAGTCGATTACAAAATAAATTAATTGATTGAATAAGTCCTAGTTAAGACTACTGCAACTAACCTTTTAATCTGTTAAAAATCCATTCAACATATTAAAAGATATCATTTAACCTATTGAAAAACATTTCAACAGATTAAAAGACACAACTAAAACCATATACATCTAATTAATGCAAAATGGTCTACAATATGAATTACAATCTTCAAGCTTGTTTTCCCCATGATTAATCTAGATAGAGAGCATGCACACAAGGCTTGATCAACACGTGAAACATCAAATCTCCATATCTTCATCAATGTAAGCATGGTTCCAACATGTTTCAATGCAATGGCTTCATGTACCTTTACCAAAGCTTCATCAAATCTTCAAGTATTAAATCATCCAGGCTATTTATGTCAACCGTTTAATATTAGCAAGGATAGGCCAGATAGTCATGACTTTCAATTTTTTAGGATCAACCTCAACTCCATTCCGAGAGACAATATGACCAAGGTATTCTATAGTAGCCTAGGCAAAAGTTCACTTTGTTTTCTTTAAAAAGAAAAAATTGATTAGTTAATAAACAATAAAAAGTTGTTCTCATATGCAGTAAGTGTTCATCAACGTCTTGCTATAGATTAAAATGCCATCAAAGAAAACTATGACTAATTGTCGAATATAAGGTTGGAAGATTTCATTCATTGTGGCTTGAAATGTTGTAGGCACATTGTATATGCCTCATGCACTCTGATTTGGTGATATCCACAACACAAGTCAAGTTTTCTAAACTAATGGGTGCCATGGAGCTCATTTAGTAACTCGTCAATAGATCGAATTAGGAAACGATCCTTGTTGGTTATGGCATTAAGAGCTTGATAGTCAACACAAAATTGCCACCATTTCTTAGAATTATCCTTGTTTCCATCATTTCTCTAATCAATCTTTCATTATCTTACTTTTGAAAATGAGGATATTTATATGGTTGCACATTCATGGGGTTGGATCCTTGTAGGATAGGAGTTTTGTGGTCAGTGCATCAAGGAGGGGGAAGGTCGTCAGGTTTCTCAAACAGTTGCGCAAAGTCGTTTATCAAAGCAACCATTGGTTTTTAGTAATGTTGAAAATTCGATATTGAAGATGGAATAACATCTGTGGAGGCTAGGCGTTGGATTCGGTTCAACTTGAAGATCCAAATGCTCATCATCTATGGAAGGAATCTTTAGAGCTACTAAAGATGGAATTACCTCTCGACGTATTTCTGATTTGAGTCCATAGATAAAGCCACTAAGATAAAATGGAGCAAAAAGACCATTCACCCGATTGGTGAGATTTTCAAATTGTGCCTGGTATTCTCGAACAAAAGTTGTTTGACTCAACTTGAACAAGGCACCTCGTGGGTCTTTAAAATCCGATGGGAAATTGATGTTCTAAGGCCTTTAGAAACATTGACCACGACGAAAGTTGTCTGTTTGAATGCATCGATACCAACTGAGAGCTTCACCTTCCATATTGAAAGAGGCAATATGCAACCACTACTCATCAACAGTCCAATGATAATAAAAAAATGGTTCACATTGAATGTCCAACCTAAAGGATCGTTACCATCAAATCTTAGAAACTCCAACCAAATGGGTATGGGTTGGACTAATGGGTCCACTTGTAAGTTGGGTTTCACTTTGGATTTAGTTAGGGTGTTTTTGAGGTTTTCTAACCTGGTGCATATGGTTTTAATGGTGGAGATCAAAGTTTCAAGAATGGTTGATTCAACAACACTAGAAGATTTGCCATAAATCTCTCAATGAAAGCACAAATTTGTATGTTATCAGAGAAAACCACCTATAGGAAGGAGAATTGAGGGAGCGGGAAATAGAAAAAATAAGGCAAAGAAGCAAAATAGAAAGAGAATGTAGTATGAGTTTTTTCTATCTTATTCTTTGGAAGGGGTTATCTAAGATAGATATAGTTCGTTAACCATAACAAACAATAGGAAAAAGACAAACTTTATTTTTTATGTTTATCTTGATCAATAACAAAATACCCCATCCAATTGGGCCTTTTCTTCTTTCTATTGAACTTCTCATAATCTTGCTTGTTATTGCAATGTTATTTTTTTCCATGGTTCATATCATGTTCCCTAAGAGTTGTTCCTTCAAGACACACCACCAAATTAATTTTCAACTATAACTAATTTAAAAAAGGTGCACACTGTAGAACAATGTGATGGATGATTCTAAGATCTTTGCCAAGGTACTTAAGAAAACTATTTACTACCCTGTACCAAAAAAGGGTATTGTTAGAGTTTTCTACCCAAGAATAATAGTCAATGAAAATTAGTACTATAACAAAATATGATATCATTTTTCTAAGCCAACCATCTTTGAGAGAGTTTTCTACCAAAGAATAATAGTCAATGACAATTAGTACTATAACAAAATATGATATCATTTTGCTAAGCCAACCATCTTTCACAAAAACAGGCATAATTGACACTAAATTCACCTTGTATAAATGTTTGTTTAAGGATTCACATGCTTGGACACACACATGCCTTCAAACAACTAAAATATATGCTTATCAAGGGAAACCATGCTTACTCTTTCAAAAATGAATCTTGGATCAACAACTTCACCCAAAGTACTCAGACATTTCATAACATGTGCATGTGTCATAATACCTCCTACACGTTCACTTAGTCTTAAAAGTGAAAAACAAGTCGCAAATCAAAATAGTCATTCATAAAGTAAACACAGTTTATTAACAGTTATAGCTAATTACCCTCGTCAAAGACAAAAAATTATTGCACACTTCTTCAGAAATTTTGTTGCAGTTTAACCTATATGATTAACCATTTCAATAACATGTTGCTCAACATACACAAGGAAATACACGGTTAAGGCCCTCTTAAAATCCCTTTCCTATGTTTCACAACAAACCATAAAAAATGGAACATTTTAAATTTCAAAGTCTAGAACCTGAACATTACAGGACATTACAGGATAGATTTTATTCAAGTGTGGATATGGCAAGCCCAATTTCACATTACCAAATGGACAATCAAAAAATAAAACAATTACACTTCGCACATAAGTTTAAACTGAGACTCTCCATTTTAAATATAACAGATTAGTTACTACCAGTAATTAGTTCTATGCTAAATAGTAAAATGTATGTTGGAGGCTAAAACCAATAACAACTCATCATAATAGACATCGTAATAATGATAGAGGTTAAATCATCAACCAGAACAACCCAATCACCTTGTTTACCAACATGTTTCCTCTCAACCAGAACAACCCAATTACCTTTCAGACACTATAAAGCCCAAGGGCAAAGAAATACATGGGCTACAACCCTTAAGTAAAATCAGAAAAAGTGGAGTTCGACCCAATATGAGCTATGCAGCGGAATCTCCATTACCCTATTAACCACGAGGAGTTCTCGCATCTGCTCCATCAATAAATTGATGATCATCGCAAAACGAGAAAACCACACACACAGAATATACAACAAGCAGAAAGGGTAAGCTAGAGTAGGAAAAACATATTATCATACGATTTCATAGATTTCATAATCAAAGATACATACCTCAACCAATCATCTCGCAAACAATACACTAAGACTCAAAACACGACTTATCCAGATACATATAATTAGTCAGATTCACCGAATGCTTGCACTTGTGGTGGCCTCTACTGCTCTGCAGAGCCAATTGCCAATGGGTTTCACCCTACCACTCACAAGGTTAGCCTTAAAAGATCCAAGGCCTCCTACTACCCTCACCACTTGAGTCAGTATGCTCTATGTGAGACTAACTGACTCTTTAAAGTGTCAAGACGTAATTCTTACCTTGAATCTTACTAAATTATATAATGAGCCACCACCATAAACTTCGTGAAATTACATCCAAAGTATGAGGCACCAACATGACCTCCCACTAACAAGGGTCATGGAATTACGACCTGACCATGAGGCACCACCACCCAACCATCGTGGAATTACGTCCTGACCAATGAGAAACCACCATGAGATCTTACCTAGAGATCCATGGATTTACACCCTGACCAATGAGGCATCAGCATGCAACCATCATGGAATTACGTCCTAACCACACCAAAATCATGTTTCTCCAACCAACATAAAGTCATTATTACGATGTTACATGCCGACGAGATAACCAACCATCCCATACATGTTACATGCCAAGATCATGCCAAAGTCATTATTATAACCCATAACATCAAAGATTTCATACATACTCACATGCCTCTCACTTTAACTAGAGCAAACCATCCAATCATACCATCAATAACAAGCATGTGAGAAAATAATGCAATGTGCGTCAGTTCTCGTTCAAACTAGGAGCCCTCGTTCAAGCAAGAGGAGTGCTCTCGCTCAAGCTGCAGGCTCTCGCTAGGTGAGATTGCAAACTGAGGTCCTAGGGGTTTTGCAAACTCTCGCTTAGGCAAGGCCATCTCGCCTAAGCGAGATGGCTTTTCGCTCAAAACCTAGTTCTTTCTCATTTGAGCGAGTGTTTGAGCTAAAACCCCTGGGTGAGCTTCTGCTACTCTCGCTTAGGAAAGATGAGCTCGCTTGGGGGAAAACAAAAGTTCTCCCTCACTGTTCCACGCCTGTACAACTAAAGATTGATCCCAAACAACATACCAAGCATATTCATTCCAAAGTAGGCACCACACCATCACTAGAAATGCACAACAGAACCAAAAGCATGCAAAATAAACTTAAGATACGAAACTCTAGCTTCTCTTACCTGGAAAAAGCTAGCATAATATCCCGACACCCAAGCAAGTGAGTACGACAGACCACGAAGCAGATTCACGAGCTGAAAACAGCGGAACAAATTCAAAATGGGTTACCATGGATAACCTTAGTTGGAATCATGATGGCAGAGCTGGAAATAAAGAAGGTGTAGTGGAGAATCAACTTACGTGGACTGAAAAAATGGAATTGAGCTAACGCGAAGAAGGGTAAGACCCAAACCCTAGCAGAGCTTTTGTGGAGAGAAAAGGAAAGAGTGAGAGCATTGATTTATGCAAGTGAGTGCAGAATGAAGGACCTTGGCTGCTTTAGGGGCCTTGGCACCCTATAGGCCAGCCTTTAGGCCCATCTGCTTAGGACAGGCCCTTAAAAATTAGGGCAGAAAAGCAAAGAAATAACGTGGGTCTTACATTCTCCCCAATAACAAAAATTTTTGACCCTGAAAATGAAGACTTACTAGGAAAACAGATGCGGATGTGACTTCCTCATATCCTCCTCTAACTCCTAAGTAGAGTCACCTGTCCTCCAATCCCAGATGAAATTGACAAGACTGACTGGTTTTCCCCGGCGTTCCTCAACTCGACTATCCTCTAAAGCAATGGATGGTACTTCCATAGTAAGATCCTCCCTGATTTGTACATCCTCTGCTTCCAACACATGACACGAATCAAACACGTACTTCCTCAACTGCGACATGTGAAACACCGGATGGAGATTCGCCAACTGAGGAGGCAAAGCAATCTCATAAGCCATCGGCCCAATCCTCCTCAGAATCTGGTAAGGGCCAAGGAACTTAGGAGAAAGCTTCCTTGAGCGGAGAGCCCTTCCCACACCCGTGGTTCGGGTCACCCTTAAGAACACGTGATCTCCAGTTGCGAATTCCAAAGGTCTCCTCCTACGGTCTACATATGCCTTTTGTCTACTCTGAAAGGTCTTCATCCTATTTCTCACCATTCTCACCTTCTCTATAGTTTGTTCTAAAACTTTAGTCCAACAAGCACTGCTTCCTCATCTTGATACCAACATAGAGGGGTCCTACACTTCCTGCCATAATGAGTTTCATATGGTGTCATGTCAATGATCGCATGAAAGTTGTTGTTGTAGGTGAACTCTATCAAAGGTAGGACTTCATCCCAAGCAACCAGATGATCTAGCACGCATCTTTTCAATAGATCCTCAAGTGACTGAATCTTCCTCTCAGACTGACCATCGGTCTAGGGATGATAGGCTGAACTCATGGTTAGTTTGCTACCCAAAGCACTATGCAAAGTCTGCCAAAATCGGGAAGTGAACCACAAATCTCTGTCTGAAACAATGCTCGAAGGTACCCCATGCAACCTCACAATATCCTTAATGTATAGCTGGGCCAACTTGACCATGGACATCCTCAGATTCATTGCTAAGAAGTGAGCATTCTTGGTCAATCGGTCCACTATAACCCAGATCGTATCATGGCCTCTGAAGGTTCGTGGCAAATGGGTCACAAAGTCCATAACTATGCTATCCCATTTACACACTGGTATTTCCAAAGGCTATAGAATTTCACCGAGTCTCTGATGCTCTACCTTTGCCTTCTGACACGTCACACAAGCTGATACAAATTATGCAACATCCTTCTTCATACCCTGCCACCAGAAGGCTTCCTTGAGATCCTGATACATCTTAGTCATGTTAGGATGGAAACTAATACGAGTTTTGTGTCCTTCCTCAAGGATTAACCTTTTCACCTCAGCGTCGTCAGGTATACACACCCTACCTTTAAACCTCAGTATAACATCATTTCCCAAGGCAAAATCCTTTTCTTCATCTGATCCAAGTTGTTCCACTATTCTTTTCAAACTGACATCCAACAACTATCTTTCTCTGACTGAGTGCAAGAAGTCACTAGATATAGTCAGAGTACTACACCTAATGAACTATGATCCCAACTCAACTTGCAACTTCATGTCTCTGAATTTCTCCAACAGCTCCACCTCCTTGATCATAAGGTGTGCATTATTCACTGTCTTCCTACTCAAGGCATTTGCTACCATGTTTGCCTTCCTTGGATGATATAGTAGTTCAAAATCATATTCCTTCAGGAATTTCATTCACCTCATCCGTCTCATGTTCAGCTCCTTCTGATCGAATAAATATTTGAGACTCTTGTGATCACTGAATACATAAAACTGAGCACCATACAGATAATGCCTCAAGATATTCAAGGCAAACACTATAGCTCCCAACTCCAGGTCATAAGTGGGGTAGTTTCTCTCATGCACCTTAAGTTGCCTCAAAGCATATGCCACTGCCTTCTTCTCTTGCATCAACACACAACCCAAACCTAGATTAGAGGCATCATAATAAACTTCAAAGGTTTGACCAACATCAGGGATCACAAGTATCAGAGCACTCGTTAACCTTCGGTTTAGCTCTTGAAAGCTCTCGTTACACTTATTCGTCCAAGTGAAAGGTTGGTCCTTTCGGGTAAGCTGTGTCAGAGGTGCCACTATCTTGGAGAATCCTTCTATGAATCTTCTATAGTAGCCAGCTAAACCCACGAAGCTATTAATCTTTGTTACTTACTTGGGACTTTCCCACTTAACCACTGCGTCCACTTTCGCTGGATCCACCGTTATGTTCTGTGCGGATATCACATGCCTAGAAACTGCACTTCATCCATCCAGAACTCGCACTTAGACAGTTTAACATACAACTGTTTCTCTCTCAAAATACTAAGCACCAATTATAGGTGTTTCGCATACTCCTCCTATGTCCTGAAGTAGATGAGTATGTCGTCTAGGAAGACTACGATAAACTTATCCAAGAAGGGCCTGAAAATTATGTTCATGTAGTCCATAAACACAGTTGGAGCATTGGTCACACCAAAAGGCATAACCACATACTCGTAGTGGCCATTTTGAGACCTGAAGGTTGTCTTCTACACATCATCTGCCTTCACTAGTATCTGATGGTATGCCGACCGCAAATGAATCTTCAAGAATATCGATGCTCCATGTAACTGATCCATTAGATCATTTATCCTCATGAGAGGGTACTTATTCTTGATTTTCATCTTGTTTAACTGCTTGTAGTCCACACACAGACGTGAACTTCCATCCTTCTTCTTCACCAACAACACTGGTGCTCCCCATGGCGAAGTATTGTGCCTTATGAACTATTTCCCCAATAACTCCTCTATCTGACTCTTAAGCTCTACTAGTTCTGCCGGAGCTATATGATATGGAGCCATCGACACTGGACCAGTTCCTGACACTAGATCAATAGAGAACTCCACCTCTCTACTGGGAGGTAACCCCGGTACTTCCTTCGGGAACACATCTTCAAACTCGTGCACCACCAATATAACATATGTCCTTTCTTCCTTCTGCACCTCCAGATGCGTGAAGATTATGAAGCACTGCGCACCATCTTGTATCTCCTTCATAACCCTTTGAGACGATAACAACTCAGGCTCCTCTGATTTGGGGAAGAACAACCTCTTCTCTCGGTAATCTATAAAAATGCGATTGGTAGAGAGCCAATCTATCCCTAAGATTACCTCTAACTCTTGTAGAGGTAAACATATCATATTCACCTTGTATCTACGCCCCTCTAGCACACAAGGACGATGTCCTGACCAAACCTGATGTCGAAGTAGATACCACAAGTTCACACTACAGCTCACACACTGGCAGACCCAACTATTTCACACAAAAGAATGTGTCGCTCCAGAATCATACAACACACAACATTTCATACCAGTTGTATCACACCTAGCCGGTCACGATTAGTACATCAGCACATATCATCCTTCGCCGACACACTATATCGGCAAAGGCTGAGGGACTGGTGTACCGTACCTGGCCAACTTAACTATACCATACATGGCCAACTTAACCATATAAATAACGACCCTTACTTATATGCCGGAAACAACCCAAGTACACGACTCGGGCCGGCATAGACCTAAACTCATAACTGAACGAATCCTAAACTAATAGCAAAACGGACAACCTAGGACAGTGCACGGGCAAAGACGACATCCGCCTACTGGAGAAGTAACCGAATCAGACCGTTCTTAAAGACTTAGCGAAATGAAAGCCCTCCTACCATCCAATAAGCCCACGAAACACGAACTAAGGGCCTGGGCCAAGGCCCAAGCCCACCTACAGCCTAAACTAGGGCCCAACCCATGTCGTAACCAAACATAATTAATACTCTATAAATACGCGTGGACCACAGTAATTAAAGGTATGCATTCATTACTCCATTAATCACCTGATTTGACCTTTTGAGAATTTTGACTCACTTGAGCTTCGGAGTCCCTTCTACAGGTAACCCATCCTGGGTCCAAGCCGACATGTATCAACCGGGAAGAGGCCAACTAAGGAGATAGCGGACTACGTGGGTAAGGTGACGCTTGTGCCTAACTTATCTTGTTTGTTCTCTGCAGGAACAAGATTAATCATTAATAAAAATAAAAAATTATTGTTCTTCTATAGTAAGTGAGCAAGATATATGAAAAAAAAAACTCTTCAAACACGTAAATTGAAAAATACCGAAAAATAGGATTGGAGAGAAGAAATGCATTTCTAATTTTAATACAAATCCAAAACAAAATAAAAATAACACTATCTTTACGCTTTGACGTGGCTTAGTGTGGATCATTGATTAATGTACCACTATCTTTTTCTTTGAAAGAATCAATGACCCACCCTAAGCCACGTTAGGGAGTAAATGACGGGAGTCAAAGTATATTTTCCTTGATTGTAAGAGAATAAAGATAACACTAATCATTCTCATTTCGTAAACAAAATTATAATTTACTCAAAATAAATTTAACTCATTAATTATCATTTTTAATACCAATAAAAATTATTAGACAATATTAATTTAATTAAATTTTATGTTCAAACATAAACTTATAATTAATTTAATATAGTAATAAAATATTTTTTTGGGCCTTGTCATTCTTAAACATAATTTTATAATTAATTTAATAGAGGTATACTAAAAAAAATTTTGAGGCCTTTTTTCTAAAACATAATTTTATAATTAATTTAATATAAAAATATTAGTAGTAAAAAAAGATTTGAGGCCTTATTTTGTTGGAGGCCTAAAGCGAGTGTTTTACTCGCGTTACCCATGAGTCAGCCCTGTCATCCATCATAGTCATTATTGGTGACATCGGTGGCAATCAGAGGCTTAACTAGAGTCAACATGATCTCCCTCAACTTTTCGATACCAGATCAGAGACCACCATGACCCTCAACACCAATGTTGTCGTCCAACCTAGAGGAGCCATCGCGACGCCTTCTCGAGTCAAGTCATGTCTTCTCTAGTGTGTCCCTAAACAAGGTCGTGTTGGGCCCAACCCCCAATATCTGACATGGCGTCGTACGCACATCGGTCACATGTTTGTGTCTGCCACGGGAGTTCGACACAAAGGCGCAATTGTCATGGCGTGTCGAAGCTTCATTAAATTATGAATATGTTGCTTAATGAATAATTCCATAAGTTTTACACAAAAACAATCATTTATAAAGACATGTATCATAACTTCTCTATTTAATTAATTTTGTACCTCAAAATTTAATAATTTGAATGATCTCTAACCAAACTTCTCAACAATTGTAATAATAGTATATCATATATTACAACTTAAATTTTGTAATAATTAAAGAAAAAATACTAAATATTTTATTACAAGATAAATGTACTAAACTCAAACCAACCACCACAAATATATGATGTACCAACCAACACATATCTAGAAATAATAATTTATTGTACATAAAAACCATTCCATAATCTTATTGAGCAGCAAGGAAGTTTCTAAATCCAGAAATATGAAAAACTCCTTTTAAAAAATAAAATAATTTCTAGAAGACAAATTTAATTTTTCTTGAGCATCCCTTAATTTTTGATACGAAGATTTTTTTTTTGTCAAACGCATGATCATAAAGATGATGTCAATTAAAATAATTCATTTTAATTTCATGTCATAAATAATATTTTTAAATTCATAAATGTAATGAAAAATATATATATTATCAGTCATTTTTTTCATATAAATATCAAGCTAAACTTTTTTTTCCTTGTAAATGCAAAGTTTAGTTCAAGTGGTTTCCATAACACAATAATAGTTTTAATATGATAAATTATTTCATAATTTTTTTCATACAAAACACTTAAAATATACACATGATATAGAACATTTTTATCAATTGTAAGAGTAGAAGATATTAAAGCATAAATTAATATAATAGAAAAAACATTAGTTTTAGACATCACCACAAAAAAATATTCAGTTAGCCATAATTTCATTTATCCATAATTTCATTTATTGTTACCAATAGAAATAAAAATAATTATACACATAAATTTTTAGGCTTAGTTAAGACTAATTTAATTATAACTAAAACAAACACATTCGTTTATAAAAAGAAATGTTTTCAATCTTTTGCTCTATATTGTCTTTAATGATAGAAATGAATAAGGCTTTTCTCTCTAAGAATTTTAGAAAATAATTAAACAAATTATACTGATAATAATAAAAATATGAATAAGATAGTAATAATAATAGTTAGAGCAATAATAATACCAAGACATACATATGAATCAAAGAATATTAAACAAACTCAACAGTTCTTAAGGCATGCATAACGCTATCCTTAGAGAGGAAACGCCCCACTGCATATGCATTTCTCTTCAAAGATACAACAACCTGTCAGTCAGATCGATCGAGTGCAGTGAAGGATCTTTGAACCTTTTGAACACCACTGTTTAAAGAGATAATACAGAGAAGAAAAGTAGAACACTTTCGAGAGAACTCTAGTTTTTGTTGTGGCTTTTCCCTATGCACCTATGTGGTATTTATAGATAAAAGATGAAGATACAAAAGTTAATTGTAATACATCTGATTAAATACAATATTAATTTGTTTAAAAAATATAACCATTAACAATAAATAACATAAAATTAAAAGTGCATAAAATATTAGTAAGATAATATTTTAATTATATATTTTCTAAGTTATATTAAAATATTTCTCGCAGTTAACAGATTAAATCTTATAAAATTATATTAAAAACGTCCCTAAAGCAGCCAAGGTCCCTCATTCTGCACTAACTTACCAAAATTAGTCCTCTCATTCTCCCCTTTTCTCTCCACAAAAGCTTTGCTAGGGTTTGGGTCTGACTTTTCTTCGTGTTAGCTCAACTCCATTTTTTCAGTCCATGTAAGTTGATTCTCCACTGTACCTTCTTCATTTCCAACTCTGTCATCATGATTCTAACTAGGGTTCACCATGGTAACCCATTTTGAATTTGTTCCGCTATTTTTCAGCTCGTGAATCTGCTCCGTGGTCTGTCGTACTCACTTGCTTGGGTGTCGGGATATTCTGCTATCATTTTCTAGGTAAAGGAAGCTAGGGTTTCGTATCTTAAGTTTATTTTGCATGCTTTTGGGTTTGGTGTGCATTTCTAGTGATGGTGTGGTGCCTACTTTGTAAGGAATATGCTTGGTATGCTATTTGGATAAATCTCTGGTTGTACGGGCGTGGAACAATGAGGGAGAACAGTTGTTTTTGCCCAAGCGAGCTCGTCTCGCCTAAGCGAGAGTAGTAGAAGCTCGCATAAGGATTTTATCTCGAACACTCGCTCAGACGAGAAAGAACTGGGTTTTGAGTGAAAAGCCATCTCACTTAGGCGAGATGGCCTTGCCTAAGCGAGAGTTTGCGAAACCCCCAGGACCTCAGTTCATAGTCTCGCCTAAGCGAGAGCCTATAGCTTGAGCGAGAGCACTCCTCTCGCCTCAACGAGGGCTCCTTGTTTGAGCGAGACCTGACGCAGATTGCACTATTTTCTCACATGCTTGTTATTGATGGTATGATTGGATGGTTTGCTCTAGTTAAAGTGACAAGCATGTGAGTATGTATGAAATCTTTGATGTTGTGGGTTATAATAATGAGTTTGGCATGATCTTGGCATGTAACATGTATGGGATGGTTAGTTATCTACGTTGGTATGGAATTGACATGTTAAATGACTTTATGTTGGTTGGAGAAACATGATTTTGGTGTGGTGAGGACATAATTCCTTGATGGTTGCATGGTGGTGCCTCATTGGTCAGGACGTAATTCCATGATGGTTGTGTGGTGGTGCCTCATGTTAAGGACGTAATTCCATGACCCCTGTTAGTGGGAGTTCAAGGTGGTGCCTCATACTTAGGATGTAATTCCACGAAGTTTGTGGTGGTGCCTCATTATATAATTTAGTAAGGATTCAAGGTAAAGATTGCATCCTGACACTCTAAAGAATCAGTTAGTCTCACGTAGATCGTACTGACTCAAGTGGTGAGGGTAGTAGGAAGCCTTAGATCTTTTAAGGCTAATCTTGTGAGTGGTAGGGTGAAACCCATTGGCAATTGGCTCTGTAGAGCAGTAGAGGCCACCACAAGTGCAAGCATCCGGTGAATCCGACTAATTATATGTATCTGGATAAGTCATGTCTTGAGTCTTAGTGTATTGTTTGCAAGTCATCACATGATTGGTTGAGGTATGTATCTTTGATTATGAAAATGTATGAAATCATATGATAATATGTTTTTCCTACTCTAGCTTACCCTTTCTGCTTGTTGTATGTTCTATGTGTGTGATTTTCTCTCTTTGCGATGATCATCAATTTATTGATGAGAGTAGATGCGAGAACTCCTCATGGTCAATAGGTTAATGGAGATTCCGCTACATAGCTCATCTTAGGTCGGACCCCACTTTTTCTGATTTTACTTAAGGGTTGCAGCCTATGTATTTCTTTGCCCTTGGGCACTTTCTTTACTACTGTTAAACTCCTTACTCGTATTGTTGTTGGCATCGTGGTGTGCCTTGGTTTCTTCCCTTATTTGGACAATTTCAAGGAGTGACGTTGATACTCCGCCACTTTGCTCTTTATATTATATTGTGTGATGTTTCGTTTCATTAAGTTTGTTTATTAAAAGAGACGTTACATTTATGGTATTAGAATGACCGTTCCTTAGAGTCTGTGGACTTATGTGCCTACTTAGTTTCGTTGTGTATTCTTAGTGTCTTTAGTTAAGTTTCTCGTCTGATCAAGTTTGACTAATGGTTTTCCTATGTGACAGTGATATGGCAACTCCGTGTAGAATGAAAGACCCGAGAAAATTTAAATTATTAAATAAATAATTATTTAATAAATACGGGTAGTAGAAGCCTTTATGGCATTTAATGATAATTGTTGTGACATGAAAAAGTACTAGCTCAAGTGGTTAAGAGTACTTGATTTTGTGAAAGGACTTGAGTTCAAGTTATATGTATGCCAATTGTATGATATTTTATTATGTGCATTATTTTAAGGGTATGATTGAATGAGAATAGTGATAATGTAATCCTAAAATTATAGAAATTATCATGAAACATGATTGGTTGATTTGGTTGTGTGTTGACTTTGTAATTAAGTGGTTGTGATTTCAAACCTTGTTAAGATTGAAATTAAAACTCTCTTTTTGCTAAATTTTACCTTGAATTGAATATGAAAGGGTAGAGAAAACTTCATCAAAACTTATTAAATTGATTCTTCACTAATAGGTATGAACATCTTTATTTTGGATTATTCACAAAGGAATATTTTTATATATACATTGTTAAATGACAGTTGATAATTCAAAGAAAATTCAATTTCAAGGGACATAATTTACTCATTAAATCTTTTGATTTTGATTTGATTATCTTGAAACACTTTTAACGTTGCAACTTGTTCCTTTCTATTAATTCATAAAAAAAATTATAAATATTCAGAGCAGTAAAAATAATTCAAATGTTAACATCAAAATGCGCAAACGATATCTCATGGTCGATGGATTGTCTGATTAGTTCAAAACTCTAATCGATTCAAACTTAAATTGTCTAATCATAATGAATCATCTAATGAATAGAAATGCAAACTTGATAGGAATACAATAACAATAAAATAATAATACATGCATAAAGTTAATTTTATTTATTATTTTATGCTGAATTGTTATATTTTTATTACATTGATTTGCATTTATCATTTTAAATATAATTCCATTTATATTAATTTTTCAATTAATATATTTATAACTATGGACAATTATATTAACAACATAAGAGTGTGGTGTGGAGGGTTCTAGTAACCATAAAAATAATCAAAATAATATATACGTATAATTAATTTTATTTATTATTTTAAGTTTAATTGCACTTATTTTTATTACATTCATTATATTTATTATTTCAAGATTAGTTGCCTTTATATTAATTTTTTAATTAATATTTATAATTATGGACAATTAATATTTATATTTTGATGTCAATCAAAACTTCTTTAAATATGAGCAACATAGAACACATTAAACAATCATCTTCTGAGGATTTGTGTCTTTGTTTCATTAGAGAACAAGAGTGTTACAAGTCACTCACCAAGAATGGCGACAACCTTCTCCTATTTCATTTCCATTCTCATTCTTAGTTTTGTTATCAAAGGTATATTTTATTTCATTTTATATATTTCATAAATTTTCTTTGTCTTGTTATCATCATTAAAGTCAGAGGGTGATTGTGTATATCATTGTCACCCGAAAACTACAACTTTCTTTGAAATTCATACATAATCATTAACGGACCTTTTCAATGACATAGGGGAGTCATGGCTTCCAATTTTTTTTTAGTTTAATTTTTCATATATATTTAAATTATTTATTTATATATTATATTATTTATATTAATTTTTTAAGTTTTTTTAAATTTAATACATACTTTCTCCTCTTTTCCTTTTCTTTTTATTTCTCTGTTTTATATCTCTATCTCTTTTTCATTTATTCCTTTTCTATCTCAATTTTTACCTTCAATATCACTTCTTTTTCAAAATAAAATTGCACCATAGTAAAATTGATGAGTTAAAGAACATTTTAGATTAATTAATTTATTCTTTTGAATTGATTTATTTTTACCTTTTTTTTAAGCATATGGTTTCCTTTTACATGTGATAATTTTGTGTACGGTGTACCACTAGGTGGTGACAAGTTCATATTTTTCTAAATAGGTGAGAGGTGGTAGATTTATATTAGAAAAATTATGATAAAGAGTAAATGAGTGTCGTTAGGTGGTGACAAATTCATATTATTCTAAATAGGTGAGATGTGGTAATTTTATATTAGAAAAATTATGATAAAGAGTAAAATAATTGATTTTTTTTTTCAAGAAGAAAACTTGTGATGCATGTACATCAATTAAACTTGAAAACTTTCATGAGAATTCAAAAATTAAAGACTATGAAAAACAACTATCTAAAATTCTTAGAGTTACATATAATGAATTTTAAAAAATCTAATTTGGCACCCCTAAATTTTTTTTTCAAGTTCCGCCACCGTACATAATGGCACTTTGAATAAAAGAAAAAATCAAGAGAGAATAATTTTAACTGTCATGAACTTCTATGTTTTTTATATCAACATTCTTCTCTCTTCATGCATGCGTTGGTTGCATTAATTTTGCAGGATCGAGTTATTGTAACTTGAACAACATCAACATTGCTGCAACAAGAAGTGGGAGAACAATACTTGGAAAATCCGAGTGGAATGTTGTTGTGACAAACAACTGTAATTGCGCACAAAGCCAAATAAAGTTGCAATGCCAAGGGTTCCAGACTACGGAAATTGTTAGTCAATCAATTCTTTCCATTCAAGGAGACACTTGCCTTCTTATCAATGGCAATCCTTTAAAAGGTTCTGCTAGTGTTAGTTTCTCCTATGCTTGGGATCCTCCTTATTTTTTCAGGCCTCTCACCTCTCATACTACTTGCTGATAAATGTTTCTCAAGAGAGTCAAAGAATTACAAATAATAGGATATTTTGCTTTTCATATCCCGTCAAGTTGTTCTCCTGAAAGCAATGCTTGTATTATTTTAAATTCAGGTCTAGATAATTTTAAAACTATCATTCACTTCTTTATATTATGAATAATGTTAGTAAATTTATAAATTCAGAAAATTATTTATACTGTGATGGAAAATTTTTACAATTACATAGTTCTTTTGTGAATTTTTGAAGAAATCAATTCCTATGACAAATAACCAAAAATACACGGATAGATTGTAAAATACAACTATTGTATTTTTAATTCATAAAATGTTTATAAAAAGTATCTAAATAGTGTTTTTAATACTTTTAATTACATATGATTACACTGGATTGTTTTAACTTTAAATTAAATAGATTTATAATAGTGATAATCAGGTATTATGAAGGTACAATAGAGGGAAAAAAAATCTAACATAGAATCCAAATCCTTTGTAATATAGTAGATAGTATTTTTTGGAGTGTTACACCCATTCTTTAGGAATTTACAAAAAGCTTCGTATTATAACATGTATTATTTAACGGTAAAAACTTGGTTTATAACGTATGATATTTTAGAACAACTCTCTATTCAATAATACAGGTTAATTAATTAATAACTAGCATTTTTGCTTAAATTTCTCTTAACTTAATATATAATTGATGAAATTTAAAAATGTTTGGTTTGTATATGCTCTTTTGTATAATGAAATGCTATGATTGTACATATCGAGATAGGTGTAAGAACGTTTGGAGGACATAAAGATTTTATTTTAAATTTTCTTTTATAAATATTTGTATGTATGTATATTTTTGTACATGTTTAAAATATACTTTGAAATATATTATACATTATATTATACATATCCTCTTTAGTATGTTTATAATGAATCTGGTCTTTTTTAGAAATGTTACATCACCTATTTAGGATCTTATAACGTTTCATGATAATATGTTTTAGTTTAACTTTAGAAATAAATATGTTCTAATTATCATTGGTTTTATGAGATCGTCTTTTATAACGTGAGTTTGTTATGTTAAAAGAAATGGTTGGTCGTGTAATATACGAAATCTGGAATGAACTTTATTGCTATTAATATTAGATGAAAGTTGCATATGTGTGTTGGCATAAAAGGTGTCAAAGAAACATAAACCTTATATGTATATATAAATCTCTCCATTTGAAAGCTTCTTTTGGTATGTTAGTTTAGTAATCAAAATCTTTTATACTTTTTCCTTAATTTCTTTTATCGAGATGCGAGTGTTGATTTTAATAGATAATATAATATGTTGCTTATTGTACCACACCTAGCCAACTCAACCAAGTAATAATAATAAACGATCACCATATCTACACGCGAAGTTATTCAGGTAACCGGCCTAGGCTGATCTAAGCCTAACCGTCCTGAACCGATAACCTAAAACGATAAAAGGAATAACCAGCCTAGGACAGCGTATGAGCAATGGCGGCATAAGCCGCCAAAGGGGGTAATCGGCCTACGCCGACCACCCTAGGATACTCAACGAAATCAAAGCACCCATGAAATCCAGCAAACCCACAACAGGATTATCATGTTGATTCTCAGACTCACTTGATAATCAATATTTTCATAACATTAATTATCATGTTGAGTCTTAAACTTGCTTGATAATAACTTTTTACAACATACAAAACTTCTTTAAAATAATTAGAGTTTACAAACCCTTCCATTTTTTCTAAATAGTTTTTTCATTTAGAACTACGTGATCCCTGATTTTTCATTCGGAATGAAAATACGTAGGAGCAAGGTCAAGTCCTTGCTGGGTTCACCTTAAAAAAATTAATTTTTTTTCAAAATCATTTTCCACAGTCTTTTATTTAGAACTATGTGATCCCTGATTTTCCATTCTGAATGGAAATACGTAGGAGCGAGGTCAAGTCCTTATCGGGTTTACCTCCCAAAATTTTAAAATGTTTTTAAGATCTTTTTCCAAATAGTTTTTAAAGAACTATGTAACCCTGATTCTCCATTGCGAATGGAGATACGTAGGAGTAAGTTCAATCCTTGTCGGGCCCAACTAAAAGTTTCAATAATAGTTTCTTTAATAATTTTGTATTTGTTTGTCTGTTTGATTTTTTGGGGGAAAACCAATATTTTAAAAATTACATTAATTTTACACACTTAATTAAAGGGAACCGTCTTTGGATGGACGTTGTGGGGTGCTAATACCTTACCCCCACGTAACCGACTCCCGAACCCAAACTTGGTTTCAAAGACTATTCTTTTTAAGGTTTTTCTATAGTTTTCCTTAATAAACTATAGTGGCAACTCCTCTGTATTTTAAAAGAATATTTTGTCGTCCCATTGTGACCCCGGTTGCAACAGTTAATAAATAATAAAAAAATGTTCTCAATTGCAGTAAGTGTTCATCAAGTGTCTTGCTATAGATTAAAATGTCGTCAAAGAAAACTATGACTAACCGTTGAATATAAGGTTGGAAGATTTCATTCATTGTGGCTAGAAATGTTGCAAGCACATTGTATAGCCCAAATGATGTTAAAAGAAACTCGTAATGGTCTTCATGAGTCTGGAAAGTTGTCTTATTAGTATATGCCTCATGCATTCTAATTTTGTGATATCCAAAACACAAGTCAAGTTTTCTAAACCAATGGGTGCCATGGAGCTCATTTAGTAACTCATCAATAGATCGAATTGGGAAATGATCCTTGTAGGTTATGGCATTAAGAGCTCGATAGTCAACACAAAACCGCCACCATTTCTTTGAATTAGCCTTGTTTCCATCATTTCTCCAATCAATCTTTCAATCAAAAAATGAGGATATTTATACGGTCGCACATTCACGAGGTTGGATCCTTGTAGGATGGGAGTTTTGTAGTCAATGCGTCAAGGAGGGGGAAGGTCGTCAAGTTTCTCGAACAGTTGTGCAAAGTTGTTTATCAAAGCAACCATTTGTTTTTGGTAAAGTTGGAAATTCGATATTGAAGATGGAATGACTTGAAGATGGAATATTTCAACGATAACATCTATGAAGGCTAGACATTGGATTCGGTTCAACTTAAAGATCCAAATGTTCCAACAAATGGTGTAGCTCATCATCTATGGAAGGAATCTCTAGAGTTGCTATCAACAAATTAAATTGCTATTTACTTTGATGACCACAAGCATATTTTTCATCACAATTAAATCTACTATTATTACTCATTGATAAAGGCTTCACGTGGGTTGGTGTGGATAACAACCCAGTTGTATTATGATTTGTAGTTGGCAATGCATTGATGATGTGACCCCAACAAGGCTTATAGCATTGGACCAATGCCTAGGCCATTTCTTTTATTTTCTTTATTTTTAATTAAATAAATGTTTGATTGAGGAGTATATTTCTGGCTAGTGATGCTTGTCGACTGAACCATATCTGCATGATTCCATATCTATGATTGATCTGTCTTTGTTCAGATAAATCTAGTGGAAATCAACTGGTTTAGTTGTTGCTTAGGTTGATTCTGTTCTGGTGCAGTTCTTATCTAGCAGTCTCATTTAAGTTGATTCAAATTGTTGTTGGAATTCAGTAGTTGCATTTTATATTTGTATGAATCAGTGTTGAAACCGTTTTACACTTGTGCATAAGTGATTCCTATTTACTTAACTCAGTATCGTGCTTTTAATTCCAGTACTGCTTGTATATTTGTTATGCAAACAACTTTTCCTTACATTTTTGTGTTTAATCTAGTGTATCTTTGCAATCTGATTCATAACTACTGTGCCCAAATTCTTGAAACTGTTGGATTGAAATAAAGTGTTGGCGCATCAGTTCCTTAGTAATATACAAAGAGTGTTTGAACTGTTTTCATTTTCGTGAGTCTTGATTCATGTTGATTGATTCAGTTGGTGATCGTGATGCTGTTATATTATATGCCTCAGTCTGGAAAAAAATAAATGCATTCTCTTCATTCCGTTTTGTGCTTCACTTTTGTTTAGAGTCAAGACCATGTCATTGTGTTCCACAATGTTGATTGCTTATTTTCACTGCAGTTTCTGTTTTGCTTGCTTCGTGTGAACAATTTTTCTTTGCATTTCACTCCTTATTGTGATAGTTTCTTGAGTTGAAATTGAATTCCCTACTGTTTCTGTTTGTCAAACTGTTTGAGTGAAAGCTTATGCATGACTTTGTTATTTGCTCTGCATTGGTCGAACCTCTTTTGTTTCATCATTGTTTTTGAGTTGAATTAATTGCTTCTACTCTGTCATATACACTTGCTAGTTGAATTGGAATGGGAAAATTGAACTTGCTGTGACCTGTGGCTTCAAACGCTAATAAGTCCAACCAATTTGAGAATTGGAAGAAATGAAAAGAATCCCTGGAAAAAGCAAATCTGCTTAGAAAATCTGCCACGAAATGTTCTGGAATGCACAACGTGTTTCTGTAAAAGTGGCCTAGTCACCACAGCATATTTGTACTGTCCATTTCAACTATGTTTGCATATGTTATCACTCATGATTAAACTTATTTTTTAGTCTTTTTTTATTTTGGTTTTATGTAATCATATTCTAGATACCTTCCTTAGGTTCCTTTTGTGTGCCTTCTTTATTTGTTAGCTTGTTTTCTTGCTTGTCTTTATTGGCTATCCTTTGAGTTTGTCTATTAAATCCATCAGTTGATGTTTTCCTTGCCTCATATTTGAGCTTTTCTTGTTTTCCTGATTCTTTTTACTTTCACGCAGCAGCTTGCCTTGTAGGTGAAGCCTCTTATGAGAGTAATGGAATGGTGAGGACTTTGTTGGGAACTCAACTACCGAGAGGAAAAAGGAGTAAGATGAGACTTGAGAGCATCAAAGTGGAAGCAACACTTGAGGGAGACATACTTTGGTGGCTGGACAGAGAGAGACATAACATATCATACTTCTTTTATTTTTGTGTTGTTTTTGTAATATCACATACTTTGTGTATTTTCCTTTTTTTTCAGTTTGTTGTTTTCTCTTTCATTTCGCTTAGGTGGGAAAATGCTTTAGAGCAATCCCATCCTTAGCAAAGTTTGTAATAGTTTTAATGTGTTTAGTGTGAGGTTCAAGGGGTTCCAAAGGCCACTTGCTTCTTCACTTAGGATTTAATTTTTCGTCTAGTTTATGTTTTTCAGTTTTTATGATTTTAGTCTTTATGTTTTAATGTTCAGGTTTTGTGTGATTTGTATGTTTGTATTTTTGTTTTAGGTCACCATGATATCTAGGTGCCATACATTTAACACCTAGCTGGCCTTCTTTTGGTCTTTAGGTTTTCAATTAATACACACACTTTGACAAAACTTTGTTTTTCACACAATTTGTTTTGCTTAGAATTTTTCTTGAGAATTTTTGTGAAAGAATTTTAGAGATCTTTAATAGGAAAGGTTTGGTTCCCAAGCTTGTCCATGAGACTAACCTCCCTTTCCTAGGAGTATCTCTAGAAATATTTTCCATTATTTTCTCTTTAGAAATTCTTCAAGTTCTTTGTGAAAAATTTGTTTAGATAAAAGTGTTTCAAAATCTGTTTGCAAAATGAGTTTTTCTTCTTCTAGCCGTGTGCATTTAGATAGGCATAGTAGTGTGCATTTAGGTAGGCAAATAGTAATGAGTTACATCACATCATTCATTCCATTCTTTGGGGAAGATATAAGACCAATATCATTAAGAGATTGGATGTGGGATACAGAGAAATTGGTGCAACCATTGTTTAGTAAATATAGTCAATTTGATATTATTAGGCATGTTACTTCTAAGTTTGTAGAACGTGCATCTGAGTGGTGGCAAGAGAGGCAGTATAGAGTGCAAAAGGGGAGAGAATCATGGATTAATAAATTTTATGAATTAAAAACATGCATGTGGAAACATTTCATTCCCCCTTCATTTAGGATCACTAAAGAGCAACAAGCTAGGATAGAAAACTTCATTGACATAGGGGATGCTTTCATCCAAAATCTTACTAAGTTTTCTAGACTAGAAAAAGATTTTAAGCACAGTTTGGACTTGCTCTGTACTGAACAAAAAAAGAGAGCAAAACATAAGAAAGAGCAAGCAAAACTTAAAAAGCTTCGAGAGTATGAAAATAAGAGAGAAAAAGAAGAGCTTGAGAAGCTTTGTGCTAAAAGAGAACAAGAGGAAAAAGAGATAAAAGAGAGGAAAAAAAGAGATGAAGAAGAAAAGGCAAAGGAGGAGAATATTAGAAAATTCAAAGAAGAGAATGAGAGAAAAGACTTTGAAGCAAGAGAGAAATTAAAAAAAGAGAGTGAGTTTGAAAGAAAATCAAAAGTGGTAGAGTTAAAGAGTAATTCAACCTCGAGGGAACTCATTGTTAGGGATTTGGTGTGTAATCCTTCACCAATTCCTTTCATGAAGACCCAAGTTCCAAAGGGAGTTTTCCCATCTTTAAACTCTTCTCACATTTTCATTAAATCTCTTGTTTTTTTTCCTTCTTAAACCTTTTGTTCTTTATCTCATTCACTTATCTCATACTCCTCAAAATATTGTGCCAAAATACACTTTGACTCTAAAATCCTTTTCAAAAATCATCTAAGTCAAAGTGTAAGACATTCTTATTGTGAAGTGGGCCTAATACCAACTTTTTCCAATGTTATAAGCCCATTTTCACCCATTCTCCAATCAATTATATTGTATTGTCATTATGATTTCATTATAATTTTATTTGATGACTATTGCAGGTTTGTTTTTGATCCTGGTGGAACTTTCAAAATTGATTGTTGTGGGCCTTTCAATAACCTCTTGATCTGAGGATAGAACGTCTTCAAGAGGGAGGGGATGATGTGACCCCAACAAGGCTTATAGAATTGGGTCGATGCCTAGGCCATTTCTTTTATTTTCTTTATTTTTAATTAAATAAATGTTTGCTCTAAAATTGGCTTTTATTAAATGCAGATCAACTTCTACAAACATGTGCGTTGTGGGCCTTAGTTTGTTGCGGCCCATTCCAACAAAAACCTGCATCGTGCACCTTTCTTGTGGGCTTGCACCCAATTGTTTATAGGAATCATGTGTGGCCAGCATCATACGGATCCCGCTTTTGCAGTGTCTTTAGAAGAGCCATGTATTTGGGCTTTAGCCCAAATAGCTTCCGCTTGAATATCTTTCACGCACACAGCCCATTGAAGCCAACATCTCCATTAGGGTTCACGCGTTTTTCCACCTTTGATTCTCTTACGTTGGGAGCATGTCTCTCGGGTTCAAACCATGAGCTTCTTTACGTTTAGCTCAAACACGTCCCTCACCATTTTTCGCTAAGGATTCCATATGCGTGCTATCCTCTTCACGGCACTTGTAGTTTCATAGTCGTTAGTTTAGGATCTCACCGTTAGGATTGTTAGAACGGTGTTCTTCTTTCCATCTTTCGTTCAATCTCTCACGGTGGCCTTCTTCTCACTATAAAAGGCCAGCCATCTATTGTAATCATAACTAAGATGAATGTTAAATTTCGTTGAGAACACTCCCTCTTTCGTCTCTACTCAAACCCTAAACCCTAGATTAGGTTTTTACCTCTTCGAGTTGCCCCAAACCAATGAGAAACCAGAGAGATTTGAGTCCTAAACACTATAACTTGAGTATTCCGCTGCGTTTTCCTCGCATACCGCGAGTTTCAATTGAAGGGACACCGATTCGAGAGGTTTTCCGGCGAGTACCGCGACGAAGCAGCCTCATCAATTGTACCCTGGATGGGCTTAGCAGTGTTGAATCTCAATTTCAACAGATGAGCTTAGCATTTGTAATTTAGCAAGACTGATTGCTTCGGAGAGTGAGTTGGGGCGAAACAAAATTACCTCTAACGTATTTCTGATTTGAGTCTACAGGTAAAGCCACTAAGATATAATGGAGTAGAAAGACCATTCACCCGGTTGGTGAGATTTTAAAATTATGCCTAGTATTCTCGAACAAAGGTTGTTTGAGTCAAATTGAACAAGGCACCTCGTGGGTCTTCAAAATCCGATGGGGAAATCGATGTTCTAAGGCCTTTATTTGAATGCATCCATTGATAGCAACTGAGAGCTTCACATTCCATATAGAAAGAGGCAATATGCAACCATTGCTCATCAATAGTCCAATGATAATAAAAAAATGGTTCACATTGAATGTCCAACCTAAAGGATCGTTACTGTTAAATCTCAGAACCTCCAACCTAATGTGAGTAGGTATGGGTTGGACTGATGGGTCCACTTGTAAGCTGGGTTTCACTTTGGATTTAGCTAGGGTGTTTTCGAGGTTTTCTAACTTGGTGGAGATGGTTCTAATGGTGGAGATTAACGGTTTCAAGGGTGGCTGATTCAACAATGTCGCAACCGGGGTCATGATGGGATGACGAAAAAATTATTTTAAAAATACAGAAGAGTCGCCACCATAGTTTATTAAGGAAAATTATAGAAAAACCTTAAAAAGAAATAGTCTTTGAAACCAAGTTCGGGTTTGAGAGTCAGTTACGTGTGGGAAAGGTATTAGCACCCCACAACGTCCGTCCAAAAACGATTCCCTTTAATTAAGTGTGCAAAATTAATTAAATGTTTAAAATATTAGTTTTCCCCCAAAACATCAAACAGACAGAAAAATACAAATTGGTAAATAAAATATTGTTGAAAATTTTAGTTGGGCCCGACAAGGATTGACCTTGCTCCTACGTATCTTCATTTGCAATGGAGAATCAAGGTTACGTAGTTCTTAAAAAACTATTTGGAAAAAGATCTTAAAAACATTTTAAATTTGTGGGAGGTGAACCCGACAAGGACTTGGCCTCGCTCCTACGTATTTCCATTCAAAATGAAAAATCAGGAATCACGTAGTTCTAAATAAAAGACTATGAAAAATGATTTTGAAAAGATTTTAATTTTTTTGAAGGTTAACCCGACAATGACTTGGCCTTGTCCTACGTATTTCCATTCAAAATGGAAAATTATGGATCACGTAATTCTAAAATAAAAAATAATAATTAAAAAAACTGTTTGAAAAATATGTGACTTTTGGAAGGTAAACCCGATAAGGATTGACCTTGCTCCTACGTATCTCAAATCAGAACGAAGAATCAGGGATCATGCAGTTCTAGATGAAAAAACTATTTAGAAAAGATAGAAGGGTTTGTAAACTCAAATTGTTTTAGAGAAGTTTTGTATGTTGTAAAAAGTAATTATCAAGCAAGTCCGAGACCCAAAAAGATAATTAAAAAGTATAACAACTAATGATTATCAAGCGAGAACAAGACTCGGCATGATAATTAATGTTATAAAAAATAATGATTATCAAGCGAGTATGAGATTCAACATGATAATTAATATTATGAAAAATAATGATTATCAAAAGAGTCTGGTACTTGACATGATAATTAAAGTTATGAAAAATTATTATCAAGCAAGTTCGGGACTCGATATGATAATTAAAATTATGAAAAATAATTATTATCAAGCGAGTCTGAGACTCGACATGATAATTAAGTTATGAAAAATAATGATTATCAAACGAGTCTAAGACTCGACATGATAATTAATGTCATGAAAAATAATGATTATCAAACGAGTTTGGGACTCGATATGATAATTAAAGTTATGAAAAATTATTATTTATCAAGCAAGTCAAAGACTAGACATGATAATTAAAGTTATGAAAAATATTGATAATCAAGCGAGTCCAAGACTCGACATGATAATTAATGTCATGAAAACTATGATTATCAAGCGAGTCCGAGACTCGATATAATAATTAAAGCTATAAAAAATTATGATCATCAAGCGAGTACAAGACTCGACATGATAATTAAAGTTATTAAAAAAATGATTATTAACAAACAAGTCTGGGACTCGACATGATAATTACAATTATGAAAATAATGATTATCAAGCGAGTTCGGAACTCGACATGATAATTAATGTTATGAAAATAATTATGAAGATAATTATTATCAAGCTTGGGGAAAACTTTCTAAAAAGTATTATATTCTTATTATAATTATAATAAAAAAATGGAAATTCAAATATATAAAATATATGTCTAATTAGAGATAAACTTAATTAGAGATAAACTTAATTTTAATTTACCGCAAAATGTCTTTCACATAAAATTCTATAACAATAAAAAACTATATTAATTCCATGGCAGTTCTAAAAAGCGCGAGTCTGGGACTCTATATGATAATTAAAGTTTTGAAAAATAATGATTATCAAACGAGTTTGAGCTCGACATGATAATGAATGTTATGAAAAATATTTTAAAATATTTTAATTATCAAGAAAGTCTAAGACTTATCATGATTATTAAAGTTATGAAAATTAATTATTATCAAGCGAGTCCGAGACTCGACATGATAATTAAAGTTATGATAAATGATTATCAAGCAAGTCCGAGACTCGACATGATAATTAAATTTATGAACAATGATTATCAGGCAAGTCCGGGACTCGACATAATAATTTAAATTATGAAAATCATGATAATTAAAGTTATGAAAAATCATGATTATCAAGCGAGTTTGGGACTCAACATGATAATTAAAGTTATGAAAAATGATTATCAAGCAAGTCCGAGACTCGACATAATAATTTAAATTATGAAAATCATGATAATTAAAAAAACATTTAATTATCAAGCAAGTCCGAGACTAGACATGATAATTAAAATTTATTTAAGAAAAACACTTAATTATCAAGCAAGCATGAGACTACATGATAATCAAACTTTATTTAGGAAAACATTTTGATTTAAAAGAGAAAAATAAATTTATATATAAAAAAACATAAAACCAAATGAAGCATAAAGCATGGGTATGATAGCTAAATCAGGGGTGCAGACGGCATAAATTTCTAATTAACAATCCGATAGGGTGTAAGTATTTACAATGGGTACAGGTAAATGAACAAAGGTGAAATGTATAAGAATGGGGTGCGCAAGTAATGAATTGAGTTAACCTATACTGAAACATATGAAACTACTTCTCTGAAAAACATTCCTAGCCACTCCAAATTATGTAACCTCACTTCATTTAAGCACACTTTTCAAACTCACGCATTATCAAAAATTCCACACCGATACACAGTTTTTAACATGAATATAGCACCGGAAATGACAGGGATGGTGGAATGGTGGTGGTCACGTTTTCTGCAGGTGGCTTCGTCACAATTGTGCTGCGGATGGAGGAAATCGAAAGAAACAAGATGATTTTTGTTGAATTAGGGTCGTCGTGTGGGATTGGCGGAGAAGGAAGGGGAATTCCGAAGAGGCTCTGCGTTGGTGGTCTTAGGGAATTGGTGATGGTGGAGGGTGCGGAACGTGAATAGGTTTCAGAGAACATGGAGGAATTATGTGGTGAAGAGGAAGAAGGAGACCCATGAAACGTGGGTTGGTGCGGGTTATGCCCCTCCAAGGAGTATTTTTCAGGTGTTTTTTCTGTGTTTTGTACAGAAGTGTGTGATTTCTTAGTGTGAGTTGTTCTAGAATGATCACTAATAAAAGATGATGAGGGTGAAATTCAGAAAGGATCTTTTTGACCTTGGGAAGAAGATGACCGTGGATAAACAAGAAATGTATCGTTATTTGTTGTGTGAAAAAACCTTGTTTAATGAAGCAAAGAAAGAAAAAAAAAAAGAAAAGAGAGTAATTATGAGATCCTGAGACCTTTTTTCTATTCTTTTTAGCATCATCTAAGATATTAACTATGTGTTGAAGTTGAGAGAAATAGGGAGAGAATCTAGATCGAGGGAGTATAAGGAGGATGCAGTTGAATAACAGTAACATATAACCACTTATTTTGAAATGTCCTTACTTTTTCTAATTTTAATTTTACTTCTTTCTTTAGTAAAAGTTATATATATCTTTTTATTTTTATTTTATTTTTTTTACTTTATTATATATATCTTATTCTTAATCATTTTTTTTTGTTTTTTTTTGTGTTTATCTTTTAAAAACTTATTTTTATTACAGAAGTTTTTTTTCCTTATTTTTCTATTTAGTTTATTTTTCTATTTTAAAACTTTTGGTTACATATTTAAGTTAGTTGTCTAGAAAATAAGAAAAATAAGATTATTATTATTAAAATTGGGTGTTGACAAATAACATTAGAAGATTTGTCATAACCTCTCAGTGAAAGCACCAATTGATATGTTATCAGAGAAAATCATTTGCTCGAAGGAGAATTGAGGGAGCGGGAAATAGAACAAATAAGGCAAAGAAGCGAAACAAAAAGAGAAGATAGTAGAAGTTTTTTCTATCTTATTCTTTGGAAGGAAAAAGGGAAAATCTACGATAGATATAATTCGTTAACCATAACAAACAATAGGAAAAAGATAAACTTTATTTTTTATGTTTATCCTGATCAGTAACAAAATACCCCATCCAATTGGGCCTTTTCTTCTTTCTATTGAGCTTCTCATAACCTTGCTTATTATTGCACTGCTCTTTTTTTTCATGGTTCATATCATGTTCCCTACAAGTTTTTCCTTCAAGACACACCACCAAATTAATTTTCAACTATAACTTATTTAAAAAAGGTGCACCATGTAGAACAATGTGATGGATGATTCTAAGATCTTTGCCAAGGTACTCAAGAAAACCATTTACTACCCTGTACCAAAAAAGGGTATTGTTAGAGTTTTCTACCAAAGAATAATAGTCAATGAAAATTAGTACTATAACAAAATATGATATGATTTTGCTAAGCCAACCATCTTTGAGAGAGTTTTCTACCAAAGAATAATAGTCAATGACAATTAGTACTATAACAAAATATGATATCATTTTGCTAAGCCAACCATCTTTCACAAAAACACGCATAATTGACACTAAATTCACCTTGTATAAATGTTTGTTTATAGGATTCACCTACTTGGACACACATATGCCCTAAAACAACTAACATATATGCTTATCAAGGGAAACCATGCTTAGTCTTTCAAAAATTAATCTTTGATCAACAACTTCACAAAAAGTACTTAGACATTTCATAGCATGTGCATGTGTCATAATATCTCCTACAAGTTCACTTAGTCATAAAAGTGAAAAACAAGTCGCAAATCAAAATAGTCATTCCTAAAGTAAATACAGTTTATTAACAGTTATAGCTAATTACCCTCGTGAAAGATAAAAAATTATTGCACACTTCTTTGGAAATTTTGTTGCAATTTAACCTATATGATTGACCACTTCAATAACCTATTGCTCAACCTACACAAGGAAATACACAATTAGGGCCCTCTTAAAATCCCCTTCCTATGTTTCACAACAAACCATAAAAAATGGAACATTTTAAATTCCAAAGTTTAGAACCTGAACATTACAGGATGTTACAGGATAGATTTTATTCAAGTGTGGATATGGCAAGCCCAATTTCACATTACCAAATGGACAATCAAAAAGTAAAACAATTACACTTCGCACGTAAGTTTAAACTAAGACTCTCCATTTTAAATATAATAGATTAGTTACTACGAGTAATTAGTTCTATGCTAAATAGTAAAACGTATGTTACAGGCTAAAACCAATAACAACTCATCATAATAGACATCGTAATAATGATAGAGGTTAAATCATCAACCAGTGTTGGGTTTTACCGGTTTATCAATATTTTTTGTTTCTGTTTTTTTTTGTTTTAGAATTCTGTATATAAGCCATGTATACCTAACATTTTAACACGCTGAATATATCAAAAATTTCCTTACTTTCTCTTTGTCTCTCTGGCTATCAAAGTGATAGCAGTCATGTATTCTCAATATGGTATCAGAAGCATTTGCTTCCGCTAAGTCAGGTCTCCCTCATTGTTTCTCTTCTCTTTTCATTCGAAATCCTTTTGTTTTCTTCTTGCTTTCTTGATGGCGTCAGGGGATACCGCTACCACAAATGAATCTCAGAATCCTTCAAGTTCTTTTTACTTGCATCCTGGTGAAAATCCAGGGGCAACGTTGATCAACATTCAGCTTGATGGGGCCAATTACCATGCTTGGAGTCGTGCCATGAAACATGCCTTGATTTCCAAGAACAAACACAAATTTCTCGATAGTAGTGTCAAAACTCCAGAACAAGGAACTACCTTCCATGACGCCTGAGAAAGATGCAACATGATAGTAATATCATGGTTGACGCGCGCCATGAATTCCCAAATCGCTCAAAGCGTCGTGTACATTGAAAACGTGAAAGATTTGTAGGACGATCTTCGCGAATGTTTTTCGAAAGGGGACCATTTCAGGATCTATGATCTCCTTCAAGAACTACACTCAACCAAACAGAGAGAAAGATCTGTCATAGTTTTCTTCACAGATCTAAAAGCATTGTAGGAGGCACTTGAATCTCTCAGACCAACGTTGGGCTGCACCTACAAGGTTAAGTGTGAATGTGATTTCATTAAAATAGTTATCAAGCACAAAGAATTCGAGTACATCATGTGTTTCTTGAAGGTCTCAATGATGTTTATGGTACTGTGAAGACCCAAATTTTGTTGATGGAACCATTACTAGGTATAAATCGTGTTTTCTCTCTTGTTATGCAACAAGAACGACAACTTGCTGGAAATACCATAGAAGCCAATAAGATCTTGATAAGTGCAGCAACCACTGAGGATCAAAGAACCTCCAAAAGTAATAATGAGAATTGGAAGGGGCAAGGATGAGGCAAGCACAAAAATCAGAATAATGGCAAACAATGCAGCTATTGCCACAAATTATACCACACCGTAGATGAGTGATATGCAAAGCACGGTAATCCTCCTTGGTATAAGACCAAAGGTGAAAAGGTTGTTAACAACACTATTACTGAGAAGGAAGAAACTGTGAATAAACAGCAAGATCAACAAATAAGAAAAGAAAGTAATCTTTTCTCAGATGCACAAATGCATCAAATCATGAAGTTGATTCAAGAAGTCAAAGGCGACGTTTCACACAAGGTTAACAATCTCGTGACTGATTCCACTGGTGAGAAAGCCTCTGATGGTAAGACCAGAAATAATACATGGATTTTAGATACAGAGGCAACATATCATGTTACCTTTAATGCTTCTAATTTTGTGGTTTTTAGAAAGATAAAGCCCACATGCATTAAACTACCGAATGGATCACATATATTTGCACATTATAATGGCACTGTGAAACTTTTTGAGAATTTTTTCCTGTATAATGTGTCCTTTGTACCTGAATTTTCTTTTAATCTTATCTTTGTGCAAAAGATTGTTAAATACCACAATTGGAAGCTAATTTTTTCCTCTGAGTTGTGTCAGATCCAAGATGCGTGTTCTTTGAAGATGATTGGAGAAGCTAGGCTACAAGAAGGGTTATACATACTGAAATTGTTAGAGGCAGCAAGGATTGTGAACTCCTTTTCCAGCATTAGTGAGGCACGAAGTGACAGCTCAAAAAGCCAAGACGAGGGAATATAGCACAAAAGGCTTTGGGGCATCCGTCAGATAAAGATTTACATCTTATCAGTAAACGTTTTCCTTGCATTGTGTTTAGTGAAACCAAACCTTGTGATGTTTGTCATTTCTCAAGACAAACTAGACTTTCTTTTAATAATAGTAATTCATATTCTGAACATATTTTTGATTTGATACATGTCAACATTTGGGGGCCTTACAGCACCACCTTTATACATGGGCATAGATTTTTTCTGACTATAGTAGATGATCACTATAGGTTCTATTGGATATTTCTGATGAAAACAAAAGCTGAAACTAGAGATGCATAGAAACTCCCCAACAAAACTCTATTGTAGAAAGAAAACATAGACATATTCTGGAAGTTTGTAGAAGTCTCATTTTTCAATGCAATATTCCCATGGTTTTCTGGTCCTATGCTATTATGCAGTCTGTTTTCCTGATAAATCGTTTGCCTACTAAAGTCTTGAAAGGAAAAATCCCTTATGAGTTAGTCTATAAAACCACACCCAATTTCGATGATGTTAAGGTTTTTGGATCCTTGTGTTTTGCCTATTGCTTACAAAGAAATAGATCTAAATTTGACACAAGAACTAGGAAATGTGTGTTCTTAGGTTATCAAATGGCACTGAAGCATATGTTATGTTGGACATTAAGAGTAGGGAGATTTTTGTTTCTAGAGATGTTAGTTTCTATGAAAAAGTGTTTCTTTATGCCAATCAAATTGATCCTGTTTTACAAGAAAATAAAGCATATCAGATATCTGACTTTAATCACCTTTTTGAACCTATTAATTACAACACTGATAACACTCAAACTGAACATCTTCAGCCCTACACTAAATCTCATATTCAAAACATCATTGATCCTTTGAGACGTTCCACTCGAAATAGAAGAACTACCACCTGTTTACAGGATTATCACTGCCAACTTAGCTCTCATATAAATAGTAACGATACTAATGTTCTTCATCCTTTATCTTCTTGTCTTAATTATAGTAGACTTTCTCCTTCACACATGAAATATGTTCTTACTGTATCCATCAACAAAGAGTCGCACTCTCACAATGAAGTTGTTGTTTTTCCTGAATGGAGGAAGACCATGATAGAAGAAATTAAAGCCCTTGAACAGAATAAGACTTGGGAAGTTGTTGATCCTCCACAAGGCAAAAAACCCATAGGATGTATATGGGTTTATAAGATAAAATACAATGCAAGTGGTGAAGTGGAACGTTACAAAGCAAGACTTGTAGCCAAGGGCTACACTCAACTAAAGGGCATCGATTATTTGGATACTTTTTCCCCTATAGCAAAATTGACCACCATTAGATTTCTCCTTGTCATTTCCTCTGCACAAAATAGGCATTTGAAGCAGTTGGACGTGAACAATGCTTTCCTTCATGGAAAGCTAGATGAAGAAGTTTATATGCTTCCTCCACCAGGGTGTAGTGGTATAGAGAATAGGCAGGTTTGCAGACTGAGGAAGTCCCTACATGGCTTGAAGCAAGCCAGCAGGCAATGGTTTGCCAAACTTTCATATCACCTTAAAGCTTGTGGTTTTTCTCAATCTGCATATGACCATTCCTTGTTTACAAAGATATTCGAAACTAACATCACTATTTTATTAGTCTACGTTGATGATATTATACTTGCAGGAAATCATCTCCCTCACATTGAGCAGATCATGCAGTCTTTAGATGACACCTTCAAGGTAAAGAATTTGGAAAAAATGAAGTATTTCCTCGGGCTGGAGATTGCTAGATCAAGAGAGGGAATACATGTTTCCCAAAGGAAATATGCCTTGGACATCTTGTCTGACAATGGTCTTCTTGCCTCAAAAGTCTGTGTTACCCCTATTACTAAAGACACTAAAATTATGTTTGAAGATGGAACTCCTCTTAAGGACATCAGTCCATATCAAAGGCTGATAGGACGTCTCCTCTACCTTACGAACACCAGACCAAACATCGGATACACGGTACAGTTTTTGAGTCAATTCATTCAAGCTCCCACAGAAGAACACCTCACAACTGCCAACCGTGTGCTTCGATACATTAAGATGGCACCTGGATAGAGTCTCTTCTTTCCCAGCAACTCAAGCCTACAAATAAAGGGGTTCTGTGAGGGACTAGGCAACTTGCCCCAACTCACGACGATCCACAACTAGGTTTTGCATCTTCCTTGGGTCATCCTTAATAAGTTGGAAATCAAAAAAACAGTCCACTGTCTCAAGGTCTTCAGCAGAAGCAGAGTATAGGGCCCTTGCCACTCTCACTTGCGAGATACAATGGCTGAAATACCTAATGGATGAGCTAAGGATTAAATCCAAGGAACCAGTTGTGGTTTACTGCGACAACCAATCAGCATGTCACATTGCTTTGAACCCCATCTTTCACGAGCGAACGAAACATATAGAAATAGATTGTCACGTCGTTTGTGAGAAGGTTCAAGCCAAGCTCTTTCAACTCCTTCTGATAACCTCCACACATCAAGCAGCAAATGTCTTTACAGAGCCTCTTGATCCTGGCATCTTTAAAATTGTTGTATCTAAGCTCGGAATGATTGATATTCACTCATGAGCTTATGGGGGTTGTTGGGTTTTACCGGTTTATCAATATTGGTAGTTTATGTTTTTTCTATTTTAGAACTCTATATATAAGACATGTATATCTAACATTTTAACACACTAAATATATCAGAATTTTCCTTACTTTCTCTATATCTCTCTAGCTTTCAAAGTGATAGCAGTTATGAATTCTCAATAACCAGAACAACCCAATCACCCTGTTCACCAACATGCTTCCTCTCAATATGAATGTTAAAAAATAAATAGTCACTATAAAGCCCAAACACATAAATGGATACAAACACTAGGATACGATTAAATTATAAAAATACAGGCCATAAATATATACATATATATATATATAATATTAAATAGATAATTATTTTTAAATAATGTAAGGCCCAGTTTTATTTCTGCCCTAATGTTTAAGAGTTGGCATTAATCTGTTGGGCCTAAGGGCTGACCCATAGGGTGCTAAGGCCCCTAAAGTTGCTAGAGTTTCCCCATTCAGTCTCATTCTGGCAAACAGAACCTAAAATGCTACCCCTTTTCCTTTCAGAACGCTCTGCTAGGGTTTAACTCTGATCTTGGCCAAGTTTGCTCGAGCTCATTTTTTATTTTTTGCTCCATGTAAGTGATTCTCAAACTCGTACCTGTACTCCCTAAAGCTTATTTTTGTGTTCTTCCATTTAGGCTTCCATAGTAACTCTGTTCTTTTACTGCCCCACTGTTCTTCCAGTTTCTAAGACTGTTTCTGGAGTTGTTGCACTCCGTAGTTGGTGTCGAAGTCTCGTATAAGCCCTTTCCAGGTAAGGGAAGCTAGGGTTTATAGTTATTTGAATTTTCGTATACTTTCTGAGTTTGAATCATATGTGTGAAATATGCTTGTGGTTTGATTGCTTGATATTGGTGAAAGCATGATTTTGTTTTTGTGTTATTTCTGCGTTTTCACGAGTGAACAGTGGTGAGCATTGTCTTTCTCGCCCAAGCGAGCATGTCCGTCCAGGCGAGACTAGTAGAGGCTCGCCCAAGTTTTTCTGTGCAATTGTCGCTCAGGCGACTGGCTTCCAACTTTTAGCGAGGCGTGATCTCGCCTAGGCGAGAAGGGACTCACCTGAGCGAGAATCCGCAGGGGCTACTGTTCCACTACTCGAAATCTCGCTTAGGCGATGAGAGGCTCGCCTAAGCGAGAGGATCTCTCTCGCCTGAACGAGACCTGTTAGCTTGAGCGAGACTGGGGGGCAGGCTTTGGTACTTTTGTTGAATGGTTCACTGATATGTTGCTTGCTCGTATTATCGAAATGCTTTACTAGAAGGTTTGAGGGATGATGCCATGATTAATATATGAGGTTGAGATGGAAATGGTATGTTGCTTTAATGTGTATGAATTGGAAAGCATGAGTTGTAGGATAGGTTGTTTACACATGAAAATAGTATTATGAGAACTTTCTGATTGGTTGGTGGAATATGTACAAAGCGTGAGTAGGGCGTAATTCCATGACTCTTGTAGTGAGAGCTCATGGTGGTGCTTCATCTGTAGGACGTAATCCCATGGACCTCCCTAGGGAGATTCATTGGTGGTGCCTTACTTATTGGACTTAATTCCATGAACCTCGTGGTGAGAGTTCATGGTGGTGCCTCAACTTAAGGATGCAATCCCACGCGAGTATCGTGGTGGTGCCTCAACATCAGGACGTAATCCCATGCGAGTATCGTGGTGGTGCCTCAAGGCTAGAACGTAATTCCACGAAGGCCACGTGGTGGTGCCTCATGTAAGGGTGTAATTTTGCGAAGGCCTCGTGGTGACGCCTCACTGCTAGGACGTAATTCCACTGTCTCGTGGTGGTGCCTCATTTTACGTATCCGAATGGTCAAGTCTTGGGATCTTAGATAATTTGGTAATCCATGTGTGAATGTCTGTTATTTATGATTGACTCTGAAACTGCATGTTGACAGTTATGATATAAGATTCCTTTACACTAGCTTACCCTTTCGCTTGCTTGTATATTGTGTGTGGCTTTCCCTATTGCGATGATAATCAATTTCATTGATGTGAACAAATGTGAGAATCCCTGGCAGTGGTAATGATAGTAGAGACGTTGCAGCTTGAGGGTTGGACGGGTTTTTGGGCTCACTATGGAGCCTACAGCTGAAAGAGACCTAATAGTTTATGATTCTCTTGTTTTGGACAAGACCTTGTACTACCTTTAGAACTATTTCTCTTTGTTTTAGGCATTGTGGTGCCTCTTCTCTTTTGTTATGGATATGTTTGGTGTATTGTGTACCTTCATATCCCAAACTTCGTACTCTCTGAATATTCATGTATGCGACATTTTATTAAATTGGTTTTATCTATTTAATTGGGACGTTACAAATAAACTATATTTAAATAAAAGTAATATGTTAAATAATATTTAAGTAATTATATTAATAAAAAATTAAATAATTATATTTACATAATATATATAAATAATATATTAATTAATATTAAAAACCCATATTAATTAGAAATTTCAAATAAATATATTTAAATAATATATAAATATAAATAATATAATTGATATTTAAAGAATAATATTGAAAAATATTGATTCTTTTTAAGTTGAAAACAAGGTGAAAAACATTTATGTGGGATGCGTGACATATAAAGATATTAAATAATATAATAAATTATTAATTTATTAAGAAAACAAAAGATCACTTGCCTTCGTCTCATACATCATTTTTTAGTTCTCCTCCATATTATTCTGTCACAAGAACTCGGACACCGGTTGACGCCTTTGCAACCCCTCCATCCATTAGAGACCATTCAAGAGTTTGGAAAGTCTAAAATAAATTTAAAAATTAAAGTCTTTTATTTAAATTTTTTTTTTAATTTTCTTTTTATGTAAAATTATTTATTAAATTGTTACAATTAATTTTATTTAACATTTATTTTTTAATAGATAAATAGGGCCAATTCATCCCATCTTTCTTGGAAATTTTTTATTTTAAATAAGTTTTTATTATCTTTAGCTTTGAGAAACTCCTTTTCGGCTGAAACAACTGACATTGAAATTGTTAACATTACGTAATCACTTATTACTTATCTTCCTATTGTTGTTTTCACCTATATCTACATTGTTATTATCTTGTTCATTAAAAAGCACCCACCTATATTTTCTAATTCATTTTTCTTATCTATTTTTATAAATTTATTCATAGCTCCTTTTTGTGATGGAATTAATTCCTCAATTCTTCTATTTTTTTTGGATTTCTGAATAACCTTATTCAAATTTCTAGTTGACATATCTATATATTTTTATATAAAATAATAATATATAAAATACTACTAAAGATATGTATACAAAATGAATGAATTAAAACAATAAAACCTGGTTTTGATTTTCAAGGAAGTAAACTTGATAGCAGGTTTGTAGTATCTTAAAGTCTTAAACATCTCTCCTTCTCAACTCTCAACTCTTTCACAAACATACAGAGTTTATTTTAAGATTAATCATTAATAAAAATAAAAAACTATTGTTCTTCTATAGTAAGTGAGCAAGATATATGAAAAAAAACACTCTTGAAACTCGTAAATTGAAAAATACCGAAAAACAAAATTGGACAGAAGAAATGAATTTCTAATTTTAATAAAAATCCAAAACAAAATAAAAATAACAGCAACACACAAAGAAAGAAAAAACATACTAATAGAAAATGAGGATGAAAATATTGGTACATACGAACAACATGATATTCAAGATTAGAAGATTCAAGGAATGTAATATGCTAAACCCCTAAAAAATGACTCTTGGAAGAGAAGAAAGTAAGGAGAGGCAAGAGTAGTCACAGAGAGATAAAAGAAGAAAATAGAATACATATTGATTATAAGACAATGATACTATGACTTCTAATTTTTGACTCTCATCCTTTACTTTCTGACGTGGTTTAGTGTGGATCATTGATTAATGTACCACTATCTTTTTCTTTAAAAGAATCAATGACCCACCCTAAGCCACGTGTGAGGGAGTAAATGATGGCAGTCAAAAGATATGAGTCAAAGTATATTTTCCTTGACTGTAAGAGAATACAGATATCGCTAATCATTCTCATTTCGTAAATAAATTTATAACTTACTCAAAAAAAATTTAACTCATTAATTATCATTTTTAATACCAATAAAAAATATTATACAATATTAATTTAATTAAATTTTATGTTCAAACATAAACTTATAATTAATTTAATATAGTTATATTAGCAATAAAATATTTTTTTGGGCCTTTTCTTTCTTAAACATAATTTTATAATTAATTTAATAGAGGTATACTAAAAAACATTTTGAGGCCTTTTTTCTTAAAAATAATTTTATAATAAATTTAAGATAGAAATATTAGTAGTAAAAAAAAAATTTGAGGCCTATTTTGTTGGAGGCCTAAAGCGAGTGTTTTACTTGCTTTACCCATGAGTCGGCCCTGCCATCCATCATAGTCGTTGTTGGTGACATCGGTGCAATCGAAGGCTTAAGTAGAGTCAACATGATCTCCCTCAACTTTCCAATACTAGATCGGAGACCACCATGATCCTCAACACCAATGTTGTCATCCAACCTAGAGGAGCCATCGTTACGCCTTCTCGAGTCAGGTCGTGTCTTCTTTAGTGTGTCCCTAAACAAGGTCGTGTTGGGCCCAACACCCCATATTTTTGACATGGTGTCGTATGCACATCGGTCACATGTTCGTGTCCGCCACGGGAGTTCGACACGGAGGCGCCATTCTCATGGCGTGTCGAAGCTTCATTAAATTATGAATATGTTCCTTAATGAATAATACCATAAGTTTTACACAAAAACATTCATTTATAAAGACATGTATCATCACTTCTCTATTTAATTAATTTTGTACCTCAAATCTTTATAATTTGAATGATCTCTAACCAAACTTCTCAACAATTGTAATAATAGTATGTCATATATTACAACTTAAATTTTGTAATAATTATAGAAAAAATTACTAAATATTTTATTATAAGATAAAGGTACTTAACTCAAACCAACCACCACAAATATATGATGTACCAATCAACACATATCTAGAAATAATAATTTATTGTACATAAAAACCATTCCATAACCTTATTGAGCAGCAAGGAAGTTTTTAAATCCAGAAATATGAAAAACTCTTTTTAAAAAATAAAATAATTCCTAGAAGACAAGTTTAATTTTACTTGAGCATCTCTCAATTTCTGATACGAAGATTTTTTTTTTCTCAAACGCATGATCATAATGATGATGTCAATTAAAATAATTCATTTTAATTTTGTCATAAATAATATTTTTAAATTCATAAATCTAATGAAAAAATATATTTATTATCAATCATTTTTTTCATATAAATATCAGGCTAAACTTTTTTTTTTTCTTTGCAAATGCATAGCTAAGTTCAAGTGTTTTTCATAACACAATAATAGTTTTAATTTGACAAATTATTTCATAATTTTTTTCATACAAAACACTTAAAATATACACATGATATAGAACATTTTTATCAATTGTAAGAGTAGAAGATATTAAATCATAAATTAATATAATAGAAAAAATTATTAGTTTTAGACATCACCAGAACAAATTATTCAGTTAGCCATAATTTCATTTATCCATAATTTCATTTATTGTTACCAATAGAAATAAAAATAATTATACACATAAATTTTTAGGCTTAGTTGAGACTAATTTAATTATAACTAAAACAAACACATTCGTTCATATAAAGAAATGTTTTCATTCTTATGCTCTATATTGTCTTTAATGATAGAAATGAATAAGACTTTTCTCTCTAAGAATTTTAGAAAATGATTAAACAAATTATACCGATAATAATAAAAATATGAGTAATATAATAATAATAATAATAATAATAATAATAATAATAATAATAATAATAATAGTTAGAGCAATAATAATACCAAGACATACATATGAATAAAAGAATATTAAACAAACTCAACAGTTCTTAAGGCATGCATAATGCTATCCTTAGAGAGGAAACGCCTTACTGCATATGCATTTCTCTCCCAAGATACAAAAACATGTCAGTCAGATCGAGTGCAACGAAAGATCTTTGAACCTTTTGAATACCATTGCTTTAAGAGATAATACAAATAAGAAAAGTAGACACTTTCGAGAGAACTCTAGTATTTGTTGTGACTTTTCTCTATGCACCTATTGGTATTTATAAATAAAAGATAAATATACAAAAATCAATTGTAATAAGTCTGGTTAAATAAAATATTAATTTATTTAAAAATTATAACGGTTAACAATAAATAACATAAAATTAAAAGTCCATAAAATATCAGTAACTTTAAGATAATATTTTAATTATATATTTTTTAAGTTATATTAAAATATTTCTCGCTGTTAACAGATTAAATCTTATAAAATTATATTAAAGTTCTTCCTTGTTTGTTAGATTGATCTCTGTTTATAATTCTAGAAAGATAACCGTAGAAGGCTTCATCAAAACTTATTAAATTGATTCTTCACCGATAGGTATGAACATCTTTATTTTGGATGATTCACAAAGGAATATTTTTATATATACAAATTAGTCTATACATTGTTAAATGACAGTTGATAATTCAAAGAAATTTCAATTTCAAGAGACATAATTTACTTATTAAATCTTTTGATTTTGATTTGATTATCTTAAAACACTTTTAACGTTGCAACTTGTTCCTTTCTCTTAATTCATAAAATAAACAAATTATAAATATTCAGAGCAGTAAAAATAATTAAAATGTTAACATCAAAATGCGCCAAACGATATCTCATGGTCGATGGATTGTCTGATTAGTTCAAACTCTATCGATTCAAACTTAAATTGTCTAATCATAATGAATCATCTAATGAATAGAAATGCAAACTTGAGAGGAATACAATAACAATAAAATAATAATACATGCATATAATTAATTTTATTTATTATTTTCTGCTGAATTGTTATATTTGTATTACATTGATTTGCATTTATCATTTTAAAATTAATTCCATTTATATTAATTTTTCAATAAATATATTTATAATTATGGACAATTACATTAACAACATAAGAGTGTGGTGTGGAGAGCGTTCTAGTAACCATAAAAATAATAAAAAATAATATATACATATAATTAATTTTATTTATTATTTTAAGTTTAATTGCACTTATTTATATTACATTCATTATATTTATTATTTCAAGATTAGTTGCCTTTATATTAATTTTTTAATTAATATTTATAACTATGGACAATTAATATTTACATTTTGATGTCAATCAAAACTTCTTTAAATATTAGCAACATAAAACACATTAAACAATCATCTTTTGAGTATTTGTATTTTTGTTTAATTAGAGAACAAGAGTGTTACAAGTCACTCACCAAGAATAACGTCAACCTTCCCCTATTTCATTTCCATTCTCATTCTTAGTTTTGTTATTAAAGGTATATTTTATTTCATTTTATATATTTCATAAATTTTCTTGGTCTTGTTATCATCATTAGAGTTAGAGGGTAATTGTGTATGCCATTGTCATCCCAAAACCCCAACTTTCTTTGAAATTCATACATAATGGCACTTTGGATAAAAGAGAAAATCAAGAGAGAATAGTTTTAATTGTCATGAACTTCTATGCTTTTTATATCAACATTCTTCTCTATTCATGCATGTGTTGGTTGCATTAATTTTGCAGGATCGAGTTATTGTAACTTGAACAACATCAACATTGCCGCAACAAGAAGTGGGAGAACAATACTTGGAAAGCCCGAGTGGAATGTTGTTGTGACAAACAACTGTAATTGCGCACAAAGCCAAATAAAGTTGCAATGCCAAGGGTTCCAAACTACAGAAATTGTTAGTCCATCAATTCTTTCCATTCAAGGAGACACTTGCATCCTTATCAATGGCAATCCATTGAAAGGTTCTGCTAGTGTTAGCTTCTCCTATGCTTGGGATCGTCCTTATTTTTTCAGGCCTCTGACCTCTCATACTACTTGCTGATAAATGTTTCTCAAGAGAGTCAAAGAATTACAAATAATAGGATATTTTGCTTTTCATATCCCTTCAACTTGTTCTCCTAAAAGCAATGCTTGTATAATTTTAAATTCAGGTCTAGATAATTTTAAAACTATCATTCACTTCTTTATATTATGAATAATGTTAGTAACTTTATAAATTCAGAAAAATATTTATATTGTTATAGAAAATTTTTACAATTACATAGTAATTTTTTTTTTGTGATTTTTTTAAGAAATCAATTCCTATGACAAATAACCAAAAATACATGGATAGATTGTAAAATACAACTATTGTATTTTTAATTCATAAAATGTTTATAAAAAATATATAAATAGTGTTTTTAATACTTTTAATTACATATGATTACACTGGATTGTTTTAACTTTGAATTAAATAGATTTATAATAGTGGTAATGAGTGTATTATGAAAGTCCAGTAGATGATGTAACGTTCCAATTAAATAGATAAATTCAATTTAATTAAACGCCACATACATAAATATCCAGAGAGTACGAAGATTTGAGATATGAAGTACACAGTACCCTAAACATATTCATAGCAAAAGAAAGAGGCCTCGCATGGCCTAAAACAAGATACAAAGTCTCATTAAGGAGAAACTTAAACTACTAAAACTCCAAAAGTTGTGGGCCCCAAGGTGAGCCCGATACCCGTCCAAGATTCATCAAGCTGCTCTCTACCATCATTACCACTGCCAGAGATTCTCACATCTGCTCACATCAATGAAATTGATGATCATCGCAATAGAGAAAACCACACACAACATACAAACAAGCGAAAGGGTAAGCTAGTGTAAAGAAATCTTACATTATAACAGTCAACATGCAGTTTCACAATCAGACACAAATAACAGACATTCACCCATAGATTTCCAAATCATTTGAGACCCCAAGACTTGACTATCCGGATACGTAAACTGAGGCACCACTACCAAGCAATGGGATTACGCCTTAACAATGAGGCGTCACCACGAGGCCTTCGCGGAATTACACCATTACAAGAGGCACCACCACGTGGCCTTCATGGAATTACGTCCTGGCCTTGAGGCACCACCACGATACTCGCGTGGAATTATGTCCTTATCTTGAGGCACCACCATGAACTCTCACCACGAGGTCCATGGAATTAAGTCCAATAGGTAAGGCACCACCAGGGACTCCCATTAGAAAGGTCCATAGGATTACATCCAACAGATGAGGCGCCACCATGAGCTCTCGCTACAAGAGTCATGGAATTACGCCCTACTCACACTTTGTACATGTTTCACTAACCAATCCGAAAGTTTCCATAATACTAATATCATGTATAACAACCCATCATACAACTCATGCTTTCTAATTCAAACACAATGAAGCAGCATATCATTTACATCTCAACCTCATATATTAATCAAGGCATCATCCCTCAAACTTTTATAGTAAAGCATTCAATTCAAGCAAACAAACAACCACATCATTGGCCATTCACGTTATAGCACAAAACCTGCCCCAGTCTTGCTCAGGCTAGAAGACCTCGCTCAGGCGAGCCCCTTCTCGCCTAGGCGAGAGCTCGAGCAGTGGAACAGTGGCTCCTGCGAATTCTCGCTCAGGCAAGAGGTCCTCTCGCTCAGGCGAGCCCCTTCTCGCCTAGGCGAGAGCTCGAGCAGTGGAATAGTGGCTCATGCGGATTCTCGCTCAGGCGAGCTCCTTCTCACCTAAGCGAGATTACACCTCGCTCAAAATGAAGGCGAGTTGCCTGAGCGACAGTTCGCACAGAAAGCTTAGGCGAGCCTCTGTTAGTCTTGCCTGGGCGACGCATGTTCGCTTGGGCGAGAAAACCAATGCCCGTCACTGTTCCTTCATGCAGCAGTCACACAATCACAATCCCAAAAGCTAAAACGACATTCTCATCAACCCACGATAGCATACAGACCACAAAATCATACAAAAGCATTAGAGCAAGCAGAAAACGAACTAGACACACGGACCCTAGCTTCCCTTACCTGGTAAAGGGCTAATATTAGACTTTGACTCTTAAGCCAACGAAAGCAGCAACTCCGAGGACAGATCTATGAACTGAAACAGCGACACAACAAAGGGGATTGGATTCACACAGTGAGTCCCGACATAAACCACAAAAATATCTTAGAAAGAGTTAGGTTTGAGAACTAACTTACGTGAACGAGAGACGGAGGTTGAGCTCACTTGAACTTGGGTGGATCTCCAAACCCTAGCAGAGGTTCTGTGGAGAGAAGATGGCTGAGTTAGGACACTGATTTTTCAGAATGCCTAGCAATTGAGGGACCTTGGTTGCTTTAGGGTCTTGGCACCCTATGGGCCAGTCCCTCTAGGCCCAACAGTGTGACAGCCCGTAACATTAGGGCACTCAAAAGAAAGTGGGCCTTACATATGAACAGTAAAAAAAATCCAGCAAAAAATCCAAATTCTTTATATATAATATATAGTAGATAGTATTTTTTGGAGTGTTACACCCATTCTTTCGGAATTTACAAAAAGTTTCGTATTCTAACATGTATTATTTAACGGTAAAAACTTGGTTTATAACGTATGATATTTTAGAACAACTTTATATTCAATAATACAGGTTAATTAATTAATTGAAGAAGTTTAAAAATGTTTGGTTTGTATATGCTCTTTTGTATAATGAAATGCTATGATTGTACATAAAGATTTTTTTTTTTGAATTTTCTTTTATAAATATTTGTATGTATGTATATTTTTGTACATGTTTAAAATATATTTTGACATATATTATACATATCCTCTTTAGTATATTTATAATGAATCTAGTCTTTTTTTGAAATGTTACATCACCTATTTAGGATTTTATAACGTTTCATGATAATATGTATTAGTTTAACTTTAGCAATAAATATGAATTGTAAAATTATATTTCAGAACAGTTTTCTACCCAATAAAACTTATTAGTAGATGAATGATATGTTTATGCTTAAATATCTCTTATCATTAATATATATATATATATATATATATATATATATATATATATATATATATATATATATATATATATATATATATATATAT
>Ga0214545_1000839_pt1 | contig 53540 bp, 30 predicted proteins | sample CNSS4metaG_FD_160064 | JGI IMG/M metagenome (GOLD analysis project Ga0214545, IMG submission 160064) | Root nodule microbial communities from cowpea collected in UCLA plant growth center, Los Angeles, California, USA - CNSS4 | ecosystem: Host-associated > Plants > Roots > Nodule | place: USA... | reverse complement strand
TTAAAAGGAACAGAACAACATACGTTAAATTCAGTATCATGTTTGCGCACAAGTGCCTCAACATAGGTTTCCAAACCAGCAGCTGCATGAGAATACAGAAGAAATTTAAGCTCAACATGACTGCACAACAAAACATGTCTCAATATCTTAAAAGAACATATAAGAAAACAACTTTATATTTTTAAAATAGAAACGTGTACCGAAGTAATGTCTGTCAGTGACTACTACTAATGAAAATGAGGATATGTCAAATTGAAAGCAGACCTGGATCTATTGGACCAGCAGTTGAAAGTGTGACATGCTCACTTTCTAAAATAACATCAGCTTGCAATACATGTCCAACATCAAAAGGCTCAGGGGCGTAAACTGATTTGGTTGCTCCTGAAAAAGTTATATTATATGATAAGGGAAGATATAAATGAGTCTTTGTAACTTCTTCCAGCAGCAACTACTTTTACCTTCAAACTTTGAAGAAGGTTGATGTTATATGACAGTGTTTGACAAGATTAATTAATTTATACTTTATTTTTCTTATTTTCCTCTACTCTAGATCTTTTATGACAACATAATTAGAGAATGCTAGTTTATAATAATTATGCCTTCTTTTTTTTTTTGCGTGAGAAGTTTCTAGAATTGAGATGTGTAAAAATGAAATCACGATCAATATGCACCAGTCATCAAGAAAAAATAAGAAGAAAAGAAAAGAGAATATTAGGTAAAAAATATGGCAACTCATTATGATATAGCAATCATGTTCTAGCTTCTACTGGAAAAATCTAATTTATAATTTAAAGCTTACATGTACATATGATATAATGAGATTGGCAAATTTTCTGTTGGTCGAATATATTACCCTCACATTGTCAGAAACTTTGTACAGAGGTGACCACAGGATGAAAGGCTCACTCAAACAGTTTCATTATGTTTATCATTAACTTTAAAATACTATTAATATAGATCGATAACACAAATATTTTATATTATTATTTTTTCATAAATTGTTATATAATTATTATTAACTTTAACGTCATATCTAAAATACTGTAACACTTGACAGAAAGAGAGGGTAAAAGTTAAATAAATAACTTGTTTTTGTTGCAATAAATTTTAAGAGTATTATTTCATATTTTAAAAAAGTTAAAACATTCACTCAAAAGGATAAGGGATAAATATGTTTCTCTGACAATGGTTGAATGTAAATAATAAGAATGTGAATTTGCAGAAAATATCAGTGACCCACCTCCCTGAGCACTTGCTGGCTTGCAGCCATACCTCCATTTGCACTATATAGTAATTAAAGTAATAAAATGAATTCAAAAATTAAGTATTCAAAAAAAGTTTGAATGATGAATCCCAAGTACACCTCTCAATTACAGAATAAAACCTTTAAATAAAAACACGAGTTTAGTAGCTATAAGGTTACCTGAAAATTCTGAAACTTATGGTAGCCCAAAGTGCTCCAGATGAAAAGCTAGAGAGAACTAAGGGCATGGAGAAAGGCCTGTAAAATAACAAAATTACCAAAACTCAGAATTTGAAGCAATAATGGTAATAACAACAACGAGATATTCACTAGGAAACTAAAAAAAAAGTAACATCAACATCTGGCCTTGGAAGCACATTTCACAGTTTGAGATCTCGGTGAATAATCCTCTGCTGAGAATCCTCATGAAGATAAAGAAGGCCATAAGCATTGCCTTTAATTATACCGTAGCGTTATTTCCAATCCAAATGTGCTCTCCCGATGTGATCTATTTGCCAATGAGTACAATCACTTAATCTTTTAAACTATAGTCAAAATCTTTCTTCATTTAGTCATGCAAAATAAATTATGTGATTTACTAACAGTATAAAGTAAAACAAGCATACCAAATATGTGGTTGTCAAGACTTTTGTTGGGAAGAAACTCGTAGACAAGGAGCCGTTCTTCTCTTTCAAAACAGAAACCAAGGAGCTTAACCAAACTTCTGTGCTAAAGCCTTGACATTAACAGATTCTCGAACTCACTATCTCCTTGGCCAGAGTTGCTACATAACCTTTTGATTGCTACTACTTGTTCATTGAAGAGCGTGCCCTGTGAAGATCTCATGGTAACAGTGTTTCATGCATGTAAAATTGGTCAACAATCACTTTTTGACATTAAGATAAATTTAATCGTAAGGGTGGAATGTTTCTCGCGCTGGAGTAGAATAAAGCAACAAATGTTGTATATTTATACTTGTAAATGGCTCTTACATGTGCAATGCTAAGTCCTCTCACATTCATCAACTGGAGAACCAACTTGGGCGTTGCTCCAGTACACAAAATTATCAAAGAAAATGTAAGATTATGAAATGTTTGCAAAAAATCTTTCAGAAATTAAAAAGAACAAACATTAGTAACCTTATGTAACACAACACAAGTAGTCAAAGTTTGAGTTAAGGTTTTCAGTTCAAACACATTGTCTTCATTGTACATAAAAAAGAAAAAAAAACAGTATATGCTTGAAGAGAGTTGCACTTACTTTCTTGTCCACCAAGCCTCTCAACAACATGCACAAAACCTCTATCTTTCGGATACCAACCAATGAAATCCGGAAACAGATAGAAAACTATAAAGTAGACTAAAGAATATGATACTTTACAAAAAAGAAAAATACAGAAGATACCAAGTATGATTTATTTGCTATATCAAATTAGCAGTGAAAAGGAAAGAAACTACTATAAGAATAAATAGTAACCATAATTCTGTCAGAGTACAGTATATATTTATTTGCAAAATTGTTTCCTTTTCAATAAGATATATCCTCACTTTGTAATTGTTCCATCTACATCTAATATCATTATACGAGTATTCCATTTCCACAAATATATTTGAGCATCCACCTGAAAGTCAAAAGAGTATTTTAAAATAGAAAATAAATAACAATAAAAGAAACAAAGTGAAAGGTGAAGTAAGCTTCATGTACTGAAATAAAATTCTTCAATGTTATTGATTACTAACCTGCTGGTTCCCCATAGTTGTGGAGAAACTAAAGGTTATTGTGTTCCTCCCTTCCCTCAGATTCAAGGATTCAAGTTGTTCAGATGTTGGAGTATTTTGTCTAACATTCTTAATCGAACAATCTCTTCGACCAATATTGACAGTATGAGATTTTCGAAACTTTGGTTTGTCTCCAACATTGCCGACAACACACATACCAGAATGGGAGCATTCTCTTTGCTGAGACTGTAACACAGATGCCTCCATTTGTGTTCTCCCAATGTCAAAATCCTTAGTGACTTCCTCACGTTCTTTAACCTAAACAAGAACTAAAGCATATCAGTGGAGAAGTTTGCAGCAGTGGATACTTCTAACAACAATTACTATGATAATAGACATATAATAGTACTAACAGATTCAAAAATTCAAATTCTAAGAATAAAAGCTCTAACAAGTTCACCAAGAAGAATTTATCATGATTTCCCAAAACTAAATCAAATAAAAAAATGCATCAATAAAATCATAGACACCTTGAAATGATAGGAACGAATTAGAATATTTGTACAATGCTACCGAATTCGAACCACCATAAATCAAGTTCTCTAACCTCTGTACAAGGATAAAACGAAAAAAATACCTTTGTCGTCACTGGTAGCGGTGAGAGAGCGAGATTGAAGGCCTGAAGTGCGTGATCGTCCGGTGGCGGAAGACGACCCAACAAGGGCACGCACGCAATAGGGAACTTGTGGTGAGGCACAATAGGGAGGTGCTCGCGAAGGTTTGTGCAGAGGAGGAATGCCAGTGACGGAGGCAAATAGTGAACCTGGACAGGGGCAAGGTTAATGGCGACGACGAAGCTCGTGAATTGGTGGTTGAACCCTAATCGTTCCCGCAGTCAATGGATGAAGCTCGTCAGTCTCTATAAGAGACGGATGAAAAGGGAAAATGGAAGAAGAATTGTGTAGGACAAAGGAGGTGGACATTAAGACGAAGAGAAGAAAAAATATGAATAAGGGTAAAAAAATCAGAAAAAAAAGAAAGAGGGAAGATTAACAAAATAGGGAAAAAATAAAAATAGTATTACTTATTTTAATTTAACTGGGGTTTGAGAGAAAAACCCACGACACTTACTTGGGGTTTAGAAAACCTCCAGCACCTATCTTATTTTCTGGAGGTTGTTATAACCTCTCTTAAATAACCCCAAGTAAAATTAAATTTTTTGGTAGTGATATATATATATATATATATATATATATATATATATATATATATATATATATATAGGAATATAGTAACGTACTTTTACTTATGTGATATTAGAGATCCAACCATGAAGTCTACTTTCACTTATGTCATATTACAACTCTCTTTCACAATTTTATTTGAGTCAATTTTATTTATATATAACGACACTATTATTTATATAGTAAATAATCTAAATAAAAGAATAATGGACGTAATTTTTCTAATTTTATAACTTGATAATTTTAATAGAAATGATTATTTAATTGTTTCTTTAGGAATTGGTTAAAATTTAATTATTTCCAAACTATATAATATTGTAATGTAAAGTTAAAGTTTATTTTATCTAACTATAATTTTGTTGCTGAACATTAACTTTTTAGCATATATATGTTTATTGTTACATTAATATAAGAAAAAGTTAATTACAACAAACATGAGTATAAAAAACCACGACTATTATCTAGAAAAATGATTATTTCACTATATATGTTTATTTTATATATTTCTATTCATTTTATATATTGAACATATCAAGTTGCCTATAAGTACAAATATCACCAAAATATTCATATTCATAAAGCATCCATATATCAGGATGACACCATACATCATCCCAAATTTATGTTTCTAATATACGACAAAAGTAGATGGCATCATACATAATCCCAAATAAGAGTTTCTAAGCCACCATAAAAGAGGGTTGATACCATATATCATCCCAAATTTAAGGATCTAATACACCACAAAAGTAGGATTGTTCCCAACAGATTATATCACTACATATAGATATATATAATCTAATAGATCCCCTAATGGACCTTGTAGCACGAAAATGAAGAGGAGGAGGCCCATGGCTGCAACGGAAATGGAGTGAAATGGAGGAGTGGATTCAAGCTTGGAGGCTCTTGAGGCAATGAAGATGAAATGGAGAGGAAACCTAAAAGAGAAATCTATTCTAGGGAAGGAGGCTAGAGGAGTTCTTGGTAGAAACTAGTCTAGCAAAGTGACTCTAGAGGTAATAAGTGGAGTACTCTCAACACTTAGTCTATTACCAATCAAAAGTAACCAAATATAAGAGTAGAATGGCCCCATTTATAGGAATCATGGCTGGCCAAATGAAATGAAAATGTATCATGAAATGAAATGGAGATGTAGCTTAGAGAAGAAGCACAAAGGTGGACCGTGTGATGCAAAGGAGGAAGGGATCTAATTCCATGTGGCAATCACATTCTCCTTGCATGCACCAAGTAGCCAAAGGTGAACCAAGCTTTGTTCCCCAAGCACACTCTCGGCCAAATGCTTTGAATTGGGCTTACATTAGCCCAATTTTGAAACTAAACACGAAGTACTTTAGTATTTTTATTCTAGAACATGGCCTAACATGTGGCCCAAAAATAAAAGCTATTCTAATGCTCCAATCATGTGTGCTCTCATATTTTGATGTCTTCTTTAGCCCATGAGAACAACATGTAAGGCCCATGGTGAATTTGATCCTCTTGAGGCAAGCTCATTTGGATCCTTTTAAGCATGCCTCTTGTTATTGAGCCTTTGATTGGGCTTGGATCTTTAGGAGCTTGTGGGCCTAGTCGTGGGCCTATGGTGTCCTCATCATCTTCGCCCCTTGGAGAGGATTTGAACTCAAATCTAAAGGTGTATCATCATCCATAGTACCTACAAAAGGAATCAAATCAGTAATGTTGAATGAAGAATGAACACAATATTCAGGAGGAAGATCCAATTGGTATGCATTATCATTTATCTTTTTGATTATTTTGAATGGACCATCACCACGGGGACTAAGTTTGGACTTGTGAAAATGTGGAAATCTCTCTTTACATAAATGCAACCAAACTAAGTCACTTTCTTGAAATGTTTGAACTCTCTTGCCTTTATTTTATATGAGGCAACTTTGTCTACTTTAGTTTGAATTTGGTTTTAGACCTTCTCATGTAATTCCTTAATAAACTTAGATTTGGATACTCCTTCTTTATGTACAAAGTCAAAAGAAGTAGGAAGAGGTATCAAATCCAAAGGTGTGAAAGGGTTAAAACCATAGACAACCTCAAAAGGAGAGAGTTTGGTGGTGCTATGGACCACACGATTATATGTAAATTCTATATGGGGAAGGTACTCATCCCAAGATTTATGATTCTCTATAAGCACAACCCTCAATAAAGTGGACAAGGATCTATTTACTACTTCTATTTGCCCATCAGGGTGACAAGTAGTAGAAAAAGATAGCTTGGTTCCTAGCCTAGACCACAAGGTCCTCCAAAAATGACTAAGGAATTTAGTATCCCTATCAGACACAATTGTTTTGGGTAAGCCATGAAGACGAACCACTTCTTTGAAAAATAGCTTTGCTATATTGCTAGCAACATCCACTTTGCGGCATGGTATAAAATGTGTCATTTTTGAAAAATGATCAACTACCACAAAGATGGAATCAACACCCCTAGAAGTCCTTGGAAACCCTAAGATAAAGTCCATGTTTATGTCCTCCCAAGGGGTGCAAGCAATTGGCAAAGGAGTATATAAACCTGCAAGCATTGCACTAGACTTAGCATGTAAACAAGTAAGATAACTAGCACAATATCTTTGGATTTCCTTCCTTATATGGGGCCAGAAAAATTTTTCTTTAAGCATTGCTAATGTTTTAGCTACCCCAAAGTGTCCCATGAGTCCCTCTTCATGCATTTCCTTGACTAGGAGTTTCCTATGTGAACCAAGAGGGATACAAAGACATCCTTTTTTAAAAAGATACCCACTTGACACATAAAAACCTCCTTGGGACTTTGTTTGACAAGCATAATAAATACAAGCAAAGTATGGATCTTGAATATATAATTCACACAAATCCAAGAATTTGAGAACCCAAGGTGGCTAGAAGAGTGTATCTTCTTGAAAGTGTATTAGCCACTACATTGGATTTTCCTTTCTTGTACTTAATTACATATGGGAATTATTCTAAAAACTTCATCCATTTGTCATGCCTTTTATTGAGTTTGTGTTGGCTCTTCAAATACTTGAGAGATTCATGATCACTGTGAATAATGAACTCTTTGGAAACAAAATAATGCTCCCAAGTATGAAGTGCACGCACAAGGGCATATAACTCTTTGTCATAGGTAAGGTAATTATGAGAAGGCTCATTTAGTTTTTCACTAAAATAGGCAATTGGATGACCTTCTTGTAATAAAATCATGCTTATGCCAACTCCCGAGGCATCACACTCAAGCTCAAAAGTTTTGTCAAAATTTGGTAGAGCGATAATGGGTGCTTGGGTGAGTTTTGCCTTAATCTCATCAAAGGCAGCTTGTTGCTTTTCACCCCCACACAAAAGGTATATCATTTTTAACAAGTTCGTTTAAGGGTGAGGCAAGAGTAGAGAAGTTGGGTATGAACCTTCTGTAAAAGCTAGAAAGCCCATGAAAACTATGGATGTCCCTAACACTCTTTGGAATAGGCCATTCTTGGATGGCTTTGATTTTCTCAGGGTCAACATGGACCCCATTTTTATTGACTACAAATCCTAAGAAAACAACACTATCTATAAAAAAAGTACACTTATCTACGTTGACATACAATTGATTGGTCTTAAGAAGAGAAAAAACTACCCTAAGGTGATCTATATGACCATTGAGACTAGTACTATAAAAAAAATATCATCAAAATAAACAACAAAAAATCTACCTATACAATCACACAAGCCATGATTCATTAAGCGCATGAATGTCCTTGGAGCATTGGTTAAGCCAAAAGGCATGACTAACCATTCATAAGGACCAAATTTGGTTTTGAAGGCGATTTTCCATTCATTTCCTTTTTGAATTCGGATTTGATGGTAACCACTCTTGAGGTCTATTTTGGAAAAGATTTGGGCTCCATGTAATTCATCTAGCATATCATCAAGTCTTGGGATTGGGTGCCTATACTTGATGATTATGTTGTTGATGGTCCTACAATTACAACACATGCGCCATTTACCATCTTTTTGGGCACCAACAACACATGCACAACATAAGGACTCAAGCTCTTTTATACCCACCCTTTTTCTAGAAGCTCATTCACTTGGGATTCAATCTCCTTTATTTCAATTGGGTTTGTGCTATAGGCAGGTCTATTGTGAAGACTAGCCCTGGGACAAAATCAATTTGATGCTCAATCCCTCTAAAACGAGGAAGTCCATGAGGACCATCTTTTGGAAAAAGATCTTCAAATTCTTGAAGAAGAGCAATAATAGGAGGAGGAAGATTCTTAAGTGAAGATCTAGAGAGACAAGTGAGTATAGCTTGGCACAAAAGAAGGTAGGAAGGTTGTTCCTCATGAAGAGTATGGAAAAGAGATTTTTGAGTGAGAAGCACTTCATGAGAAATGACCTTAGGATTAGAGACATTGGACTCTCCTACCTTAGTCTTTGAAACCTCTTTAGAGTTCTTAGAACTCTCTTCCTGTATCCTAGCTCTCATTTGAGCTTGATCACTAGCAACTTGGCTAGGAGTTAGAGGGTATAGGACAAAATTTTTAGAATGATGGAAGAGGGAGATCTCATTGGTTTGACCATTGTGGATGGTTTTATGATCAAATTGCCACAACCTTCCTAAGAGAATATGGCAAGCTTCCATTGCTATCACATCACACAAAACTTTGTCTTTAAATTTGCCAATGGAAAACTTGATTTCAACTTGATCCCCGCCTTCATTAAGCCAATGAAGTTTGTAAGGTTTAAGATGGGGTATCAATGCTAGGTTCAACTTCTCAACCAACCTAGTGCTGCAACAATTACAGCATGACCCACTATCAATGATAAGAGAACAAGTGTTATTTAAAACATCACACCTTGTGTGGAAAATGTTTTCTCTTTGATCATTGAGAGGAAGGCTAGGTTGATTGTTAAGTAACCTCCTAATCATAAAAAGATTGCCTTCTTTGGAAAAAGAATGTTCTTTGGAAGTACTAGAATGAGAACTCTCGGAGTCACTTGAAGAAGTAGACTCTTCTTGACTGTTATAGAGGTCTTTGCCCTTTAGCATAATGATGCCCTTTGTAGGACATTGGGCAACTACATGACCTTTACCTAAACATTTGAAACATTTGATTTCACTGGCTTTTTTGGTGGAGGACTCACCTTTTTCACTAACCTTTGCAGGGGTTCTATGAGTGGTATCTTTTTCCTTTCTTGGAATCTTTTGAAAAATCATTATTATGAAAAGAGATAGAAGAATCCTTGCGAGAAGGTCTTCTTGAAAGTTGACGCTCCACCTTGATGCACATTTGCACTAGGTCATTCAAACCTTGGTATGGGAGCAATTCAACTCTATCTCTTATATTGTAATTGAGACTACTTAAGAACCTAGCAATAGTTAAATCCTCCTCGTCTTCAATCCCCACCTTTAGAATATACAATTCCATCTTTTGCTTATATTCCTCTACGTTCATTGATCTTTGTTGGAGCCTTTGGAGTTTATCCATAAGCTCCCTTTCGTAATATGAAGGAAAATGGCGGGCATGTAGGGCTGCTTTGAGATCAAACCAATAGTAAGTCTCGGGTTGCCCTTTTCTTCTCTTTTGAAGGACTAAGAAAGTTCAGCAATTAAGGGCGTGTCCTTGAAAGCTAAGGGCAGCCAAAGAGACACGTCTATCTTGTTCTATCATGTGGCTTTCAAAAAGTTGATCAATCTTTGCCACCCAATCAAGATATGTTTCAACATTATCTTTTCCATGAAAGGGAGGCAAGTCTATCCTAACTTCCTTGGGAGGAGGATGGCGCCTTTGCCTTCTTTGATGAGGCGATTGTCTCTCATGAGGGCGCTCAAAATCCTCCTCATTATCAACATGTTCATGCTCATGCCTTGAAGGAGGACGAGAAGGTCTAGGAGAAACGTGTTGATTATTTTTGGATGCCTTAAATTGCTCAGCTAAGAAATGTATATTGACTTGCATGGCATCTATTTGAGTTTTGAGGTCATGAACCTCTTTGAAGAGTTGATGAAAGGCACGAGGGTTATCATCACCCTCATCATCAACACTAGTGTGAGGACTAAGGTGGTTTTGTTGTTGTTGTTGATGGAGCACACTAGCACAAGTGGCTCTTCTAGTGCTCACGGTGATTGAAAGAACATAGAAAACTGTAACAAAATGTGGAAGATGAAATCAATCACAAGTGGACCACTAGGTTAGGCGAGGTGAGTCTTTAAGACTTCTGAAGTACCAAGGCCAATCCTTGCCAAGATATACTTGCAAAAGTTTCAAAGCGCACACAATTTTCTAAGTGCTAAGTAAATAGAATCACTTGAGGCACTAAGCACAAAGCGCACAAACAAGACGCAAAGAAAGCAAAAGATTAACACTAAAAACCCCTAAATGGAAAAAATATTAGAGACTTTGGTCTCACAATTCAAGCTGTAAGACCCGTGAAAATTAATTAATTAAATAATAAATTAATTAATAAATGCGGGAAGTGGGAGCCTTTATGACATTAAATATTGATTGATGTGACGTGCCAAGGAATAATGAACCATTGAATGGCAATTATCAACCATTAAAACCAATTTCTCATTTTTGGTCATTACCTAGCATTAAGGCACCATTCAAAGGCCAATTTTTGGTTAGAAGAAGGGTTTTGCAAGGTTGTCATTGTGCTTAGAAAACATAATACGAAAATTGAGAGTTTCGTGAGGTTTGAGTGAGGAAAGGAGTTGCATTAAAAGAGTCAAAGAAAGATAATTGGTGATCAAAGGGAAACTCATAACAATTCCAAATAAGCTAAGGAAACCGGGTTAGGGGAGCTGAACCACGTCTATTTATGTTTTACGCATATTTGTATGTATTATATCATGTACGTGTATGATCTCCCTTTGCTTACATTGAAGTTCGAGTTTTTGGAATTTTTCCAGAAACCGCCTGGCGGGTGATGAACCACCGCCAGGCGACACATCTGTTTGTGCTTATTTTTGGGTCCCTGAACAGGAACCGCCTGGCGGCACATCCCTGGCTACCAGGCGACACATGGCTACAACCCAAATTTTTTGGGTTTTTGTTGAACTGCCTGGCCGTGATGAACAACCGCCAGGCGATACAAACCACTTTTGGCACGATTTTGGTGTTTTGCGTAATTTGAGATGATTCTGATTGAAGGGAGAGTTAGCCTGAATCGTTTAGTGAGGATTTGAAATTAAATATAATTAGGTTTCGAGTGATTGTGAGCTAAATTTAATGGAACAATGGGAATATGATGTTAAGGTTGGAAATTGGGTTCTTGATGTCCTAAGGAAATTGATGGTTCAATTGTACTGGAAATAGCAATTGAATGGGTTTGGTATGAGAATCCTTATAACTATAAATGAATTCGAGTAAGGATTCGGTGAAATCTGCAATGGAGGAAGACCAAGGAGTGTTGGGGGCTTCGTAGGTGCAAGGAGATGATTTCTGGGTTCCTGGAATAGCAAGAACCGCCTGGTGGCACCCAACTGGCCGCCAGACGCCATACTAGAGAGGTGCGTGGTGCTCTGTTCACAAAAAATGCTATTTTTCGTACTTTTTGCGCAACAGGAACCGTCAGGCGGTAGTTTAGTCCCGCCAGGCCACCTCCTCACTTCTGGGCGCTAGGCGCCACCATATTTTTCTAGTTTGCACAGTTTTCATAAAGCTGCATTTCCCGGTTCATTAACCGTCCGATTTAGGTGAAATTTTGACAGGTGGTTCATAACATGTGGTTCTTCATTTTGAACGGCGGAGATTGGATTTGAACAGTAGCTAGAGATATACATTACTCAATATTGTTGATTTTGGAGTCTTTAAAATGCATGAATAACCTCTTGATAATTCCTAGTAACTTCTAATGAAGAATGATTGGGTTATGTGGTAAGTCTCTATCAATTTGTTAGTCACATATGGAGAATTGGTTTGGTGAAGGCATGGGTATCAATATTAAATTGCATTGGTGCATAAGATCATGTGCTTAAAATTGTTAGAGTGCTGCTGCTTATATTTTGTTTGAGCATGCTTGGGATGGTCTATATGATTAGGGGAGGAATTCACATGTGAGGTGCTATAAGGCTTAGAACATTATAGATGGTAATGTTTTTCATTAGGGGTACTCTAGAATGACAACAAATGAGATCAACCTGTGTGAAGTGTGCTTGAACCTGAACTAAAACCAGTACTGCGCAAGCACTGGTGTAGCGCGTGACGGTGGTGATCGACCCGCCAGGCGACAACGTAGAAATAGGGGGTTTTAGATCACGATGGCGCCTGGCGGTAAGGAGGGGGTTTTATATAATGATTTGGAACTGATCTTGATTATTCTTGAGCATTGTTTCTGGTTTAAAACTCGAATTTGCATTTCTTCATTTTTTCCAATATTTTAGTCGACTATTTTTCTGTTTCAATCGATTGATTATACCAGAACAAAATCTATTTAATAAAATCAATCTGTTAACTCTGTTTTTGATCGATTGAAAGTGTACAATTCAATACTGTTTGCATCCTAACTTAGTGATCTATTTGATTCAATTCAAGGTGGTTTTTAGCTTGCAAAGATAGCCTAAAATTTTAACTAGCCAATTCAACCCCCCTTCTTGGATTTTCAACCATTTCAAAACTAACAATTGGTATTAGAGCAATGTACTTGAAATTTGATCAAGTAAGGTCCTAAATCTGTTTTTGAACTACTTGAAATGGCTGAAAACAAGTTACAATTTGGTGAAGGTGCCTCAATTCATAGACCCCCTATGTTTAGTGACATTAATTACCAATTTTGGAAAATTAGGATGAAAATCTTTATTGAGTCAATAGATAAAGGGATATGGGATGCAATCATCAATGGACCATATACTCTTAAGCATATTGTTGATGATGTGCAGGTTAATAGGCCATGGACTCAATGGAATGAGGAAGAAAGGAGGAGAGCTCAATATGATTGCAATGCAAAGAATATCTTCACTTCATCTCTCAACATGGATGAGTTTTTTCGTATTTCACAATGCAAGAGTTCCAAGGAAATGTGGAAGGTTCTTGAAGTGACTCATGAAGGAACTAATGATGTTAAGAGAGCAAGAAAGCATGCCTTGATTCAAGAGTATGAGCTATTCAAGATGAAACAAGGAGAATCTATAACGGATGTGCAAAAGAGATTCACTCACATAGTCAATCATCTCATAGGTTTGGGTAAGGAATTTGACAAAGAAGAGTTAAACATCAAGGTGCTAAAGTGTCTTGATAGATCTTGGCAACCAAAGGTCAAGACCATCTAAAAAACAAGAGATCTATCCACTTTGACTACAACTGCATTGTTTGGTAAGCTTAAGGAGCATGAGATTGAGATGCAAAGGCTTAATGAGCTTGAGTCAAGTGAGAAAAAGGTTAAGAACATAGCCTTGAAGACTAGCACCAAGAAAAATGAGGAACTCGAGGATGAGGTGGCTGAATTAAGTGAAAGTGAGAACTTGAATCTCCTTGTCAAGAGGTTTGGTAAGTATCTCAAAAGGAAAGGTATCAAAGGTAATCCCAGGAGGTATACTTACAAACACAATGAATCAAACTCTTCTAATTTTACATGTTATAACTGTGGAAAACAAGGACATATCAAAATTGAATGTCCAAATGCTAACAAAGAAAAGGAGAAGAATGTTGATAGGAGAAAGGAGAAGAAGTCAAAGGAGAAACGTGCATACATTGCATGGGAGGACAATGATGATTCAACAACAAGTAACTCCTCACAAAATGAGAGTGAAGAAGCCAACTTGTGTCTCATAGCAGGTTATGAGTCATCTTCCTCAAGCCAAGTAAGTTCTCTAGACTTAAATGACTATAATCAATTGTTGCATGATTTTGAAGGGTTGCATAATGAAGCAAACAAGATTTATGCATTAAACAATCGGTTGAAAGGCTTAAACAATTTGCTAGAAAACAAAGTTAGTCAACTGGAAAAAGAAACAGTTGATTTAAAAACTGATTTTGAACATTTGGAAATTATTTATAGTAATTCAACCGATTGTTTTAGAAATCGGTCAGCTGAAAAATCATGTGAAAACTGCACAGTTTTGAAAAATCAAGTGAAATACCTTATAAAGATCTATGCAAGGTTCACAAGAGGAGAAGCAAACTTAGAGGCTATTCTTCGTTCACAAAATTGTGTGTTTGGCAAAGTTGGACTTGGTTTCAATCATTCTTTTCAAAAGAAAACCTGGAAGTTCTCTAGTTTCTTTTCTAAAAGCATGCCAAGTGATATGCCATTCATTTCATGCAACTACTGTATGAAAAAAAGGTCATGTTATTAAGAACTGTCATGCTAGAAAATACGATGTTCTTAAAGGGATTATGAAATGGATCCCAAAAGGATCTAGAAAGGCATAACCATGATGGACCCAACCTATCAAAGGGTACCAAATAATCCAAATTTGTTTTGCAAGTCATGAAAGATTTGTGGTACCTTGATAGTGACTGTTCGAGACATATGACAGGAGATAAAACAAAATTTGCAAAGTTGGAGTTGAAGGAGGGAGGGTTTGTAACCTATGGAGACAACAACAAAGGAAAAATCCTTGGAAATAGAGTCATAGGAAATGGATCATCTTTCAACATCAAGAATGTGTTGCTCGTAGAAGGACTCAAACACAATTTGATAAGTATAAGTCAACTATGTGATAAAGGCTTTAAAGTCATGTTTGAACCAAATAGTTGTTTGATATATGATGCACATGGTAGTATTGTTTTGATAGGCAAAAGAGTCAATAATATATATCTACTTGACCTGCATCATGCATCATTTAGCTTCCATTGTTTGCTTACAAAAGAGGATGATACTTGGTTATGGCATAAAAGACTTTGTCACATACACATGCAGCATTTCAATCGGCTGAATAGAAAACAACTGGTTGAAGGACTACCAAAACGCAAGTTTGAGAAGGATAGAGTGTGTGAAGCATGTCAAAAAGGAAAACAAACTAAGGTTTCTTTTAAATCCAAAAATGTTGTTTCAATTGAAAGACCTTTAGAGATGTTTCACATGGATCTATTTGGTCCATTTCGAACCATGAGCCTTGGTGGCAATCTTTATGCATTAGTCATTGTTGATGATTTCTCTAGCTGCCAACATGGACTTTGTTCTTAGCTGCCAAAAATGACACTTTTCGTGCTTTCAAAAGACTTGCCAAGGTGCTTGAAAATGAAAACAGTTCCAAGATAGTGTTTATTCAAAGTGACCATGGTGAGGAATTCCAAAATGAAAAGTTTGCACACTTTTGTGAAAAACATGGCATTAACCATAATTTTTCTGCACTAAGAACCCCACAACAAAATGGTGTTGTTGAAAGGAAAAACAGGTCACTTGAGGAACTAGCTAGAACTATGTTTAATGAAAACTCACTACCTAAGTACTCTTGGGCTGATGCAGTCAACACTGCTTGCTATGTTTTAAATAGAGTGTTGATTAAGCCAATTTTGAAGAAAACCCCCTATGAGCTTTTCAAAGGGAGGAGGCATGTTTTAAGTCACCTAAAAGTATTTCGATGTAAGTGCTTCATCTTAAATAATGGCAAAGAAAGTCTTGGCAAATTTGATGCAAAAACGGATGAAGGTGTTTTTCTAGGCTATGCTACACAAATTCATGCATATAGAGTCTATAATAAGAGATTGATGATTTTTGAATAGTCTATGCATGTTGTATTTGATGAAACTAACCCAAAGTTGCAAGATCAAGTGCCAAAGAATGCAGATGAAGAAGATCTACTGCAGAAACATATTTCTGCTGCAGAAAAGTCTATTGCTGCAGGAAATCAATCGGCTGAAAAGGCAAAATAGTCGACTGAAAAAGTTGCAGACAACAACTTGCCCAAGGATTGGATCCAGCCTAAAGGTTTATCAAAGGACAACATCATAAGTGATATCAAACAGGGAGTATCTACTAGACGTAGGATTGTATTTTCTGAACATGTTGCTTTTGTATCTCAAATTGAACCTAAGAATGTGAATGATGCTTTGAATTATAGTAATTGGATTGTTGCTATGCAAGATGAACTCAATCAATTCACAAGAAATGATGTGTGGTTTCTAGTCCCTAAAACTAATGATATGAATATAATTGGAACCAAATTGGTTTTTAGAAACAAAATGGATGAAAATGGTAATATTGTAAGAAGCAAAGCTAGACTAGTTGCTAAAGGTTATAATCAAGAAGAAGACATTGATTTTGATAAAACTTATGCACCTGTAGTTAGGCTAGAAGCTGTGAGTTTGCTCTTAGCATATGCTTGCATGTGTAACTTTAAATTGCATCAAATGGATGTGAAAAGTGCATTCTTGAATGGTTTTCTAAATGAAGAAGTGTATGTATCACAACCTCTTGGATTTGAGGATCATCTCTATCCTAACCTTGTTTTCAAATTGAAAAAGACCTTATATGGTTTGAAAGAAGCACCAAGACAATGGTATGAAAGGCTAACAATTTTCTCTTATCAAAAGGTTATGTTAGAGGTATAGTGGATAAAACACTCTTCATTAGAAAACATGATAATGATGTTATACTTGTTCAAGTGTATGTTGATGATATCATCTTTGGTTCAAATAACAACACATTGTGTGAAGAGTTTGTTGCAGCTATGCAGGGAGAATTTGATATGTTCATGATGGGTGAGCTTACCTACTTTCTAGGGTTACAAGTCAAGCAACTCAAGCATGGAACATTTTTAAACCAATCAAAATACTGTTTTGACTTGTTGAAAAAGTTCAAAATGGAGAATTGCAAGGAAGCTGCCACTCCAATTGCAACAAATTGCCTTATGGATGTAGATGAGACTGGCCAACCAGTAGATTCAACCAAATATAGAGGGTTGATTAGATCTTTGCTCTATCTTACACCAAATAGGCTAGATATTCAGTTTGGAGTATGCTTATGTGCTAGGTTCCAAGCAAATCCAAAGGAATCACACTTTAAGGCTGCAAAATGGATTCTAAAGTACCTCAAAGGAATAACCAATGTTGGTTTATGGTATCCATGTGAGTCTAACATAATTCTTAGTGGTTTTTCAGATTCAGACTATGTAGGGTGCAAATTGGATAGGAAAAGCACAAGTGGTACTTTCCATTTGCTTGGATCAAGTCTAATCTCATAGAATAGCAAAAAGCAAGCTTGTGTGGCACTCTCCATAGCTGAAGCTGAATATATTGTTGCTGGACATGGTTGTGCACAAATCATATGGTTGAAACATAAACTTTTGGACTATGGTGTAAGGCTAAGCAAGGTACCTTTGTATTGTGATAATACTAGTGCAATCAATTTAACCAAGAATCCAATACAACATTCTAAAACCAAGCATATAGATATTAGGCATCATTTCATTCGTGATCATGTTCAAAAGGGAGATTGTGAAATCAAATTTGTTAAAACTGAAAATCAATTGGCGGATTTGCTTACAAAACCATTGGCTAGAGATAGATTTAACAAGCTAAGAACTGAACTAGGCATTTTAGACATCAAGAGTGTGGTCTAATGTGTTTGTAGCATGTTAATCTTATGTACTCATGCATTGGTTTCATAAAAATATGTTGTTGTATGAAAAAGTTGAAAACTATCATACTCAACCTGTTGATTTTGCATTTCAACGTGTTGATTTCACTTAAATTTGCCTATATGGTTAATTTGGATAACTGTTTCAGCACTCTATAACAGTTTATTTCTACTATCTGCTTTGTTTGACCATAATATAATATTTTATTTAGTAGCGTGAAAACTATTAAATGGAATGTTACACTAATCATCCATATTTGAAGAATTTATCAATCATGCTTGAATTCTATCTATCTTTGGCAAGAATAGAAAAGTCAATGACATTTTACTTGATTGATTGTCTAATTCGTCTTATTTTAAGTCCTTATGTTTATATAGCTAAAATCATTTTCTACAATGAAAATTATATTGCAAAATAAAATAAAAGATGAATTTCTTGTCGGCAATAATTATTTACATTGAGAACGAAATAACTGACAATTATAGTTTTTATTCAATTATTGATGAGTTCAAGGATCTGAATAAATAAATGATAATCTTTTAGATATATGTGATTTTTTTTTGTAGTTACGATTATTTGGTGACAATCATTAAATATATAAATTTTGAGTGTATGATTTTGGCTCTCCAAAAATTATTGGTCAAGATCTGCCACTGCCTTTATCAAAGGAGACACTAAAACATGAGTAAACAACATATCTATTGGTACGATGGAGTTAGGACCACTGAAATTTCGAATAAGTGAATTCGTCACCGATTATAACGATTTTTTGTCCGAATGTTATTAGGACTCGTAACGAATTTTGTTCATTACTTATAAAAGATTTGTTATAATTGATGACAATTTTATTTTTTCAAAATTTATGAAAAAGTCATCGTGTAATAGATAATAACTTCACTTTAGTAGTTATTCTCAATTAACAGATTTATCCTATTTTTTGTAAAATAATAATATTTTGATTTATTTATTTTATTTACTTTTAATTTATTATTTCGATCATTTTTCAATTATCTATTTTAATTTTTTTAGTAGTATGATGTAATGATCTAAAGGTGATTGAAGTGATAGATTAAAAGTGGGTTAAAAAAGTAAGTCAAAATATCATTGGGTTATTATTGGTTGACAAAGTTTTTTAACAAAGTTTTTGATAGACTTTCTTATTTGGATAAAAAAAAATATTTTATTATTTAATTTTAATTTAAAAATAAAAATTTAAGTTTGTTAATTCCATTTTTGGAAAATTCGTTAACTTTGTAAAATAAATTTGTCAATAGGTAATTTTCCAATATCATTATCCTTTTTAAATATTTATAGAAAGCTTAAAGCACAATTTTCTATAAATCTTGTAAATTTTTCTTGAATTTCATATTCTAGTGGTTAAATCTAGCTCCTCCATTTCATTTTTAATCACTCTGTGGCAACGCCATGACGCATTTATCAAGAGTATTTAAGTAAACTATCACTAAATATTTCATTAACAATCAATTTTGTTAATCACTAAAACAAATAAAAAATTATTGATTACTAAAATAATCACTATCTATAATAAATAAAAAATTATAATTATTATATAAATTGGTTTTTAAAATATAACTATCAAAGTTTTAACTACCAAATAAAATCGGTCACTAAACATTAATTACCAAGATTTTTGCTATCAAAAAAATTTATTTCTAAATTAGTTTATAATTAATTAGTGACCAATTATAATTTTTTATTCATAATAATGACTATTTTAATAATCAATAATCTTTTATTTTATAAATTGATATTTAAATTTATCATCACTAATAATCTTTTCTCACTCAAATTAGTCGTTAATAAAATATTTATTGTAATATGTTAAATGACTTTTTTTCTTAATAACGTTGTCGTTTAATATCGGTTGTTCTGCAGGCGATGAAACCGGAAGTAATGGTACGGTGTCAAATGTGGAAAAATCAGATTTGTTTCCCGATGAATTTCATCGCATAGAAAGCAATGGGATTGTGATCACAGATTGGGCACCACAGTTGGAGATTCTGAAGCATCCATCGATTGGTGGTTTTGTGTCACACTGTGGATGGAACTCTGATGGAGAGTGTTTCATGTGGGGTGCCAATAGTTGGATTGCCTCTTTTTGCAGACCAAATGATGAATGCTACAATGCTTGTGGAGGAAGTTGGCAACGCAGTTCGAGTAGAAGTTTCACCCTCTACAAACATGGTTCAAGGGGTGGATTTAGCAAAAGAAATAAGATAATGGACAAGGATGACAAAGAAGGTTGTGTGATAAGAAAAAGGGCTAAAGAACTCAAACACTTGGCCGAAAGAGCTTGGTCTCATCATGGTTCTTCGTATTCTGCACTGTGTAAAATCGCTCACTGAAATTGTTTGGTAACTCTTTTGGCTGATACTTAATCTCTTTGGTGAAAGTATGAAATAACCAATTGCTATATTATTTTGTTTGAGCTTTCATTATTTAAATTTCCTTTTCTATTTTAATAAATTACGTGTAATGATTCCAACTCTTTTGTCTTCATCGATCTGAATTTACGTATATATATCATATGCATTTGCAGTGTACCTAATCATTATTAAAAATAAATAAATAAATAAATAAAATAGTACTAAAATAAGAAGACAGTACACCAAAGTTCATTTAATTTTTTTATCCAATATAGTCGTTTTGTTTGCTTGTTCAGAGCGTAAACAATATATTTTGTTTGTAGTTTCGGATTAATAGATACTGACTTCTATTTAATATTTAAATATAAAAAAATAATTATTGAAGTGGTCATAGAACAAATGCGGACAAACACTAATTTGCAAGTCGAAGGGTATATTCATCTGAGACGAGAATATATATACATATCGTAGGATATTCTTATTTTATTTTATTTTTTTGTTTCACAATATTTAAAGATAAGAAGCGCATAAAATGTTTTTAAATATTGTTTTAAAAAATGATAAAATAAAACAAAGCAAAAAAGAAAAGAAAAGAAAAAGATATATAAATTGGAACACGTTTTTCTTTTTTAATTTGCAGGTGTGATCATATTTATTGAATGTCTATGTTGATTTGTATCTTTCAATAAGCTCTAACCAATAAAAAAGATGTGTTATAAAATGTATCAACAAAACACAGACTGTAAGTGCACAGTAAATATTTCTATTCGTTACTGTACCAATTTTCATTTTCTTGACTTCATTTGAACAATTTCAACAAATCAAATTATTTTTTTAATTAGAGTTAAATCACAACTAATTATTTTAACAATATTAAATCAAAATGTTTTCCTACGGTACTCATTGATGTATATCAATCTTAAATAATATATAATTTCTTACCCATAAAATCATTGAACTTTTTCAAGATTTATATTAAACTAGGTCTCACAGGTCTTTTTTTTTTTAATTATGCGTTAAGAAAAATAATAAATAATTATTATATTTGAAGAAAAAAAAATTGTAACATCTCAATTTAGCAGCTTCATAAAAACTAATAAAATATGATTGTTTCATTATAGTAGTCAAAACATAAAATTTAATGTATAAAGTATATTAATACAGTCCTAGAACAAATAGGACTACAAAAGTATAATATTTATACAAATCAACTAAAAAGACTAATTCTAATTCCAAGCACATACTACTCACTTATAACAGCTCCCACTAAAACCTTTTATCAACTTAAAAGATGACTCCTTCAAATTCCTTAAACATCATAACTTCACATGTTCACACAACATTTCATACCAATCATCATCTTATATACCCCTAATAACATTTTTATCTCAATTCATAGCAATAAGGACTATAAAATCGAGTCAAGTATACACAGAACATCCAAAGTAACCAAAATAGCAAAAATAGAAAAACAAAGCAATTGACATTATACATGAAATACATCCTAATGGTGAAAACCATTTCTCTAACCACAAAATTCAAAACAAAGATCCCACCAATCAAAATGAAGATTCACGTGTCTAGAATCAACTGTCAAAATTTCAGCTTAATCTGACAGTTTGAAGCGGGAATCTTTATTTTACTAATAAGACACAATGTTGAAAACAAAGTAGCGTTAAGTGCCATGAAGTGGTGCCCAGTGCTAATCAATTCGCACAACCAACTAGCCAGCGCTCAACGCCAATCGATTCACAAAAATGAGCGCTCAGTGTTGCCACGTAAGGCTTAGCGTTGTATCAAATATGAGCAACATCAAATTAAGAGTTTTGAGCAATCTAGACATGTTTCATTACTCCAATTGGTACTTCTACTATATACAGTGGTCAAAAAGAGTTTTAAATTATAGTAGGTCGCACCAATTAGACTCATGATCCAAAAACTCCACCTTTCTCAAATACCCCCAATTCAAACAATATAATCAATTTCAATTCAATCATTTAAAAGATTAATATACCATAATCACAAGCATCAATAATTCATCATAACATATCAGATATTTCACAATCATACAAGATATGACTCACTCACTCTAAAAGCTATTAGCTTCCTTTACCTGACAAAGCGTCTTTACAAACCCAAACCGCTCAAAGAACACCAAAACACATCTAACTCCACATGATGCTCTATCTACACATAGAAACATCACAAGAATGATCAAGACCTACTATTATGATCACTGATCAACACTCGTACTGATGATTAAAACAATGCATGCAAGCGGAAAATGATCACATGCGATAGAAAACAGAAATAGACCAAAAAGTGGGCAGAAACCCAACTTACACGAATAGAAAAATTGATTGGTCTAACTTGAAGAGCTCGCCAAGAGGATCAATCCTATGGTCTCAACTTTTCAATCAGACGATCAAAGAAACATAACTCCTAGAGAGAAGTCAGAGAGTTCTAAAAAAGTGGTTTCTAGAGAGATTGTGTGTTTTAAATTAATGAAACTCTTTTAGAACAATTCTATTTATATTAAAATCTTTTAATATTAAAATAATTGAGTCTCATTATTTTTAAACATCTATCCCTTCTAAAATGCTATTTTCTAGGGTTTCACATTATTAATTTATATAATTTTCATTAAGTGTTATAATTATATTTTTGTGTATATTTTTACAATAATCATTTAATTATAAATAAGTATTTTTTTTAAAATCGATTTCTTTAGTTACTAGTGTTTGTTAGACTAATATTAAATAAAAAATGTGTAAAGGTTGATTTTTTTTCTATTTTATTTTAAATTTAGATTAAGAAAATTATTATAGTAACTATTATTTTTAAATAAATAATTTATATAATTATATTTAAGTGTTATAATTGTGTGTAATTATATATATAATATTTAAAAAATGATAATAATATTAGATTATACTAATAATAATTCTATTATTAATATTAATAATACCATTGTTAAAGCAATATTATTGAAAGATTAAAATTTATAAACTTTAGAATTATATATTATATTAAAATGAAATGTATATACACAAATCATTGTTAAAATAAAATGTAGGTATATTGTTTATTTTGAATCCCGTACAAAATAAAAATACAAAATGGATTTGATGTTAAAATTTGTTAATAAAAGCATATATATATATATATATACACTAGCGTAAACATAGGCGTTATAACGCCTGTGTATTATTTTTCTAAATATATAAAATAAAATTATATTTATTAAAAATAAAGTGAGAAAATAGAGATAGACGGTTTTATAAAAAAAATGTAAAAGTAATGGTCTATTTTTAAAAATTTAGTAAATAATTATATTTTAAAGGGTAAAATTGAAATTTTAAAATGTGGAGACAAAAGTGGAAATCCTCTTTATATATTGTTATAGATATAATGCAAGATGTGTATACACAAAAAAAAACAACTTTAATAAAAATATTAATATATATTAGAAAACAAAGATTATTGTTGTAAATACTATTATTGCTGAGGCAGATTTTATGACTCAAATAACTGGGAATTTCTCTTCTATATATTAGAAGATTGGGTTTTTGTCTCAGATAGATTAGATGGATTAAGGCATGTTTAGAATCATCAACTATTATGTTTTAGTTAATAAGAGTCAAACGGGAAAATTTACACCCACCAAGGGACTAAGGCAAAGAGACCCATTAGCACCTTTTTAGTTTCTTGTAGTTGCAAAAGGATTGACTGGTGTAGTTAGACAGGCTGAGGGTAAAGGATTGATGGATGGGATTAAGGTGGGCCAAAAAAAGATTCCAATGAGCATGTTTCAGTTTGTAGATGATATTGTATTTGTATGCAAAGCAAAAACACAAAATATAATGGTCATAAAGAGTATGTTTAGATGTTTTGAAATTGTGTCGAGTCTGAAGGTTAATTTCAAGAAAAGCAAGACAGAAAGCTTAGGAGTATAGGTTAGTAAGGTTTAAAGATTCTCTACCATTTTAAATTGTGGTATAATGAAAGTAACCTTCAAATATTTGGGTTTACCTAAGGGGGGAAATCATATAAAGATAGATTTTTGACAAGATGCGGTCACAAAAATTAGAAAAAGGTTGGCCTTAAGGAAAGGTAAACATATATCTTTCGTTGGTAGAGTCATTCTTATAAAATCAGTTTTATCTACCATACCACTATATTACTTATCTTTGTTCAAGATTTCTATTAGTGTGGAAAAATCAATTAAGAAAATACAAAGGGTCTTCTTATGGGAATGAGGTCAAGAAGAAAGGAAAATTGCATGGGTGAAATGAGATTTTATTTTTAAAACCAAGGATGAAGGTGGTCTTGGATAAATGATTTGAAATTGTTTAAGATGGATTTATTAGAAAAATGGAAGTGGAGAATTGGAAAGGAGGATAGGGGTTATGGAAAGATATTCTAGATTCAAAGTATAGATCCTGGAGAGTCTTAGATGAGATAAAGGAATCAAATCATGAGTCTTGGTGGTGGAGAGATATAAGAAAAATATGTGGGGGAGGACAAAATGATAATTGGTTTGATAGTAATTTGAAATGGAGCATAGGCAAAGGTAATAAAATAAGGCTTTGGAAAAATGTGTTGATGGGTGAAATGGCATTAAAGGAGATGTATCCAAAGTTATATTCAAATACAAACTTAAAGGAAGGCACATAAGGTGATTTTGGTATTTGAAAATATGACTAGTGGCAGTGGTCTATACCTTAGAGAAAAGAGTGGTTTGAGTGGGAGAAATCTATGGTCATTGAGTTGGTAAAAGAGTTAGAAATGATAAATTTATGTAGATGAAAGGAAGATGAGTGAGTTTGGAGGGATGATGAAACACAAGAATACATGATTAAATCGGCTTACAAAAACTAAACTTTCATGATCATGTTCTGGGTGGTTTTAAATATGATATGTTGTGGAAAACTTGAGCATTGCCATCTGCTCAGTTTTTGGCACGGAGATTACTCATTAATAAAGTGGCCATTAGAGATAATTTACTTAGTAGGGGACTTTTGGGAAGTAGCACATGTGTTCTTTGTGATAATACGGTTGAAACTATAAGCCATCTCTTTTTTAACTACAAGGTGGCAACACACATTTGGCATATTTGTGACTCATGGATAGGACAATCTTCTGTTTATCATAATAGTGTAGAAATACATTTCATTCTGTTTGACTTAATAGGGATTAGTAACAAATATAATCAAGTTTGAAATGATTTGAAATATAATCCAAGGTGGTCTTGGATAAATGATTTGAAATTGTTTAAGATGGATTTATTAGAAAAATGGAAGTGGAGAATTGGAAAGGAGGATAGGGGTTATGGAAAGATATTCTAGATTCAAAGTATAGATCCTGGAGAGTCTTAGATGAGATAAAGGAATCAAATCATGAGTCTTGGTGGTGGAGAGATATAAGAAAAATATGTGGGGGAGGACAAAATGATAATTGGTTTGATAGTAATTTGAAATGGAGCATAGGCAAAGGTAATAAAATAAGGCTTTGGAAAAATGTGTTGATGGGTGAAATGGCATTAAAGGAGATGTATCCAAAGTTATATTCAAATACAAACTTAAAGGAAGGCACATAAGGTGATTTTGGTATTTGAAAATATGACTAGTGGCAGTGGTCTATACCTTAGAGAAAAGAGTGGTTTGAGTGGGAGAAATCTATGGTCATTGAGTTGGTAAAAGAGTTAGAAATGATAAATTTATGTAGATGAAAGGAAGATGAGTGAGTTTGGAGGGATGATGAAACACAAGAATACATGATTAAATCGGCTTACAAAAACTAAACTTTCATGATCATGTTCTGGGTGGTTTTAAATATGATATGTTGTGGAAAACTTGAGCATTGCCATCTGCTCAGTTTTTGGCACGGAGATTACTCATTAATAAAGTGGCCATTAGAGATAATTTACTTAGTAGGGGACTTTTGGGAAGTAGCACATGTGTTCTTTGTGATAATACGGTTGAAACTATAAGCCATCTCTTTTTTAACTACAAGGTGGCAACACACATTTGGCATATTTGTGACTCATGGATAGGACAATCTTCTGTTTATCATAATAGTGTAGAAATACATTTCATTCCATTTGACTTAATAGGGATTAGTAACAAATATAATCAAGTTTGGCGATATATGTGGATGACTATCGTTTGGGGTATTTGGACTTATAGAAATGATGTTATGTTTAGAAATGCAATAGTTGATGTAGAAGAGATTTTTATGCTAGCCTAGGTTAGAGCATGGGTCTGGATCACAAATAAGTACCCAACAACACATTTTTCTTATTCAGTCGGGTGTTTATGTCCTATTTGTTGGAAATATTTTAATATAATTTAAAAAATAAATAATTAAAATAGAAATTCTACTATTACTCATGTTTTTATAGACCTTTAATTTATGGGTTAATGCTTTTAATGGCTAACGACTATATTCTTATTACTATTTACTTCTTTGTCTCCATTTTCTACCTATAAATACCACCTAGGTGCATGGGGAAAGACATAACATAACAACAACAAAGACAACAAACATTAGAGTTTTCTCTGAAATGTTCTTTTTTTCTTCTCTATATTATCTTTAAGATAATGGCGTTCATAAGGTTCGGAGATCCTTCGTTGCACTCGATCGATCTGACGGGTTGTTGTATCTTGGGAGAGAAACGCATATAATTTGAAACACATATGAGTGTGTATTTGTTTAACCCTGTGCAGTAGGGGCGTTTTCTCTCTAAGGATAGCGCTATGCGTGCCTCAACCCATGATATTTTTACTCCTTACCTTTTATCTTTTATTTATTATTGTTATTATAATCGTTGATCTCTGATTAATATTCATTGTTTTATATATATGTCTTAGTATTATTATTGATTTAATAATTATTATTATATCATTTTATATTTTTTATTATTATTAATATTATTTGAGTAATCATTTTCTAACATTCTTAGAGAGAAAAGTATTATCTTGTTATTTATATTTTTTTGATTACTCATTTGTATTCATTTCTACGATTAAAAATAATATAGAGGTGAAGACTGAAAGCACATTTTATGAACTAATGTGTTTATTATGGTTATAATTAAATCATCCTCAACTAAGCCTAAAAGTTTATGTGTATAATTGTTCTACTCCTATTGGTAACAATAAATAAAATTATGGATAAATGATATTCCTTCTCATTGAATAATTTTTTTTTGTGATATCTATAACTAATGTTTTTGTTGTTATATTAATTTATGCTTTAATATTATCTATTCTTACCATTCCATATCATGAATATAATTTTTGTTTTGTATGAAAACAATTATAAAATAATTTCTCATACTAAAACTATTATTGTGTTATGGAAAACACTTGAACTAAACTTTGCATTTGGAAAAAAATATATATAAAGCTTGATATTTATATGAAAAAAAATAACTAATAAAAATTATCAGATTTATGAATAAAAAGGAGTTTTTCATGTGTCTGAATTTAGAAACTTTCTTGTGCTCAACAAGGTTATGAGATGGTTTTCAAGTGCAATAAGATTATTATTTCTAGACACGTGTTTTGGTTGGGAAATGATATATTTGTGATGATTTGTTTGAGTTAAGTACCTTTACCTTGTAATAAAATATTTATAAATTTTCTTTCATTATTACAAAATGTTAAGTTGTGATTTATGACATGTTATTGCTACAACTGTTGAGATGTTGAGAAATTTTGGTTAGAGGCCATTCAAATTATAAAATTTTGAGGTGCAAAATTAATTAATTAGAGAAGTGATGATACATATCTTTATAAATGAGTGTTTTTGTGTGAAACTCATGGTATTATTCATTAAGTAACATCTTTATATAGTGTACGGTGTTAATATAATAGTGCAGTGAAAGAAAGAAAGAAAGAAAAAAAATGCTTTTATTTGATAGTAAATGTTATGCTTCAAGTTCTAGCTTGTCTTTGTCTATAAAATCATATAAGATGAAACTTTATATTCAGCTTACCATATTTTGAACACAAAATATTGTGATAAAACTTTTTATGAGTTATGAAAGAAAAAAGAACCACATTTAAAATATTTCAAAGTGTGGGGGTGTTTTGCAATGGTTAATATACCTGTTACTAAAAAAAATCTTGGTTATATATTATAAAGTGAATGAATATATACTTCACTAATTTGCCATCTAGTGTAATATTATTTGTGTTTTTTCTAGTTATGACAATATGTCCAATTTCTTGAGATGATTGAATGATATTTTAATGTAAATTGGATATTGATTCTAGTGGAAAAATATCAAATATTGGTTATGGTTATGTTTTAACCTTGGATGAAGGTGTCATATCATGGAATATGTTAAAAAGTTGTTTTTTTGTCATGATTTACTGTGCAAGCATAAATTATTTCTATTTTCAATTCATCCTGACAATCAAATTGTTATATTTAAAGTTTTTAGTAAAAATGTCAATGAAATTGACATATGAGTATGAGAGACAAATATATTAGAAATTAAATTACTCATGGTATTGTCTCTCTTGACTTTGTCAGGTTAGAAAGAAATCTTGCAGATCTGCTTATCAAAAGGTTGATGCATCAACAACAAGTATTTTAGTCGTTGAGGGGAATAAGACTATAGCCCATAAATTAGTTGCAACAATGGACACTCATCTCCACATGAATGGTGATCCCATGGAATGGAGTTCAATGGGTAACAACGAAGTTGTTGTTGACTAAAGTACACCAAAAAATTTGATTAAATTATATGTCTCATTCCTATCGCGAGGTGCACTATAAATTGTGGCAATAATAAGGTTGAGGTACGTGCATTATTATGCTTATTTTATAAAATACCTCTTAATAAACCTAATGACAATTAATTGTAGGGATGTGTGTCACAAACCACCCTTTGAGGGTTTACCTAGTGAGTGTGATGGTGGGGCCGCCATTGTGAGACATGGGCAAGTCTCTAAGTGACACTCATGAAACAAGATACATGCACAAGACCGTAACGTGCACCCACTGATTAGAACCTATAATGAACATCGATATTGTATGTGTTATTTACTAAAACCCGGTCACAGGGGATGTAGTTCAAGACAATTAAGTCTCTGCATTTTCTCGGGTGGAAGTTTATAAGCACTAGGTGTAAGGGTCAGACCCGGAAGGTTCCTTACACTAAACTACAATATTTTGTTTTAAAAGATAATATTTTTTTGTTTTATTTTATTTTTTAAATTATGTGGGGGATTGTTGGAAATATTTTAATATAATTTAAAAAATAAATAATTAAAATAGAAATTCTACTATTACTCATGTTTTTATAGACCTTTAATTTATGGGTTAATGCTTTTAATGGCTAACGACTATATTCTTATTACTATTTACTTCTTTATCTCCATTTTCTACCTATAAATACCACCTAGGTGCATGGGGAAAGACATAACATAACAACAACAAAGACAATAGACATTAGAGTTTTCTCCGAAATGTTCTTTTTTTTCTTCTCTATATTATCTTTAAGATAGTGGTGTTCATAAGGTTCGGAGATCCTTCGCTGCACTCGATCGATCTGACGGGTTGTTGTATCTTAGGAGAGAAACGCATATAATTTGAAACACATATGAGTGTGTATTTGTTTAACCCTGTGTAGTAGGGGCGTTTTCTCTCTAAGAATAGCGCTATGCATGCCTCAACCCAGGATATTTCTACTCCTTACCTTTTATCTTTTATTTTTTATTGTTATTATAATCATTGATCTCTGATTAATATTCATTATTTTATATATATGTCTTAGTATTATTATTGATTTAATAATTATTATTATATCATTTTATATTTTTTATTATTATTAATATTATTTGAGTAATCATTTTCTAACACTATTTCATGCATAATTTCCATTTAAACATAGGCAAAACATAGTCTGTGGTGTTCTATCAATTTACTTTTTGACTTTTCACTAATACTCAAGGGTTGTCACAAAAATAACACCTTTTTCTACTTTATGCAATTGTACACTTGGGGCAGGCTCTTAGTGGAAGTGGAGGAATATATGACAAGAGGAGGATACATTATGACAACACTTTCATATTTTTTCCTATTATCTTATTTAATTTTGCATATACTTTTGTTAGGATAGATGTCAACATTTAGGTTCTATATTTACTTAAGGAGGTGTTGTTGAGAACATGTCTCCACGAGATTTGTTTTGATTGATTTTGTAGGTGTCTCCACGAGATTTGTTTTGATTGATTTTGTAGGTGTTATCTATTACATATTAAGAAAAGAAGAAACTATCAAAATTACTACATTACCCATTGTCTTTTGTTGACAAGTGTCCTAAAAATTAATTTTTTTTCGTGATTTTAAAATACTGGTACAAAAGGATCCAACTTCAAATCCTACAAAAGTCAATTTGTTTTTATTTTTTCATTTATTTCTGTTACATATTAAGAAAAGAAGATACTACCAAAATTACTACATTACCCATTATCTTTTATTGATAAGTGTCTTAAAAATTAATTTTTTCGTCATTTTAAAACCCAGGTACAAAAGGACCCGGTTCAAATCCTACAAAAGTCAATTTGTTTTTATTTTTTCATTTATTTATGATTTCAACTACAATATTAATAATAAGTAATATTATTATTTGTAATATTTTTATAAGTTTTATTATTTGTAATTATTAATAGTATTATATGTTACTATTATATATTATTACTATTATTATTATTATTAACACTAGCGTATACACAAGTGCGACAACCTATGTGTACACATTTTTTAAATATATGTAATATTATGTTAGTAGGTGGTGATAATGTAATGTTATTAATTTAATATATAAAATAAAATTATATTTATTAAAAATAAAGTGAAATATATCAGAAAAGATGAGAGAATAATTGTTGATAAATAGAGAAAAAGAGAAGAGCAGAGATAAATGGTTTTATAAAAAAATTTGTAAAAGTAATGGTCAATTTTAAAAAATTTAATAAATAATTATATTTTAAAGGGTAAAATTGGTATTTTGAAATATGGACCCAAAAGAGGGAATCATCTTTATATATTGTTATAGATTATTAGTAGTAAAATTATTACTGTTATTTTAAGAATATTAAAAAGTAGGATTAAGTATGTTTTTAGTCCTTGAACTTTGACCAAAAATTGGAATTCGTCCCTGATCGAAACTTTGATAAATTTTGGTCCCTAAACTTTAAAAATGAATGAAAATAATCCTTTTAACCCAATTTTGTTAACCTTTTTTTAGGTTTCGAACGCATTTCTCAATGCATATTGAGCCGAAAATTTGTCAAACGGCGTAAACAACTCCAATATTTAATGAGAAATGCGTTCGAAACCTAATAAAAAATTAACAAAATTGGATTAAAAGGATTATATTCATTTATTTTTAAAATTTAGGGACCAAAATTTATTAAAGTTTCGACCAGGAACGAATTCCAATTTTGGACCAAAGTTCAGGTACCAAAAGCATACTTAATCCTAAAAAGTAATATACTAATTTTATTATTATATATTATTGTTATAAGAAAAGAAGTACTAGAAAAAGTATTATTATTATTATTATTATTATTATTATTATTATTATTATTAAGAATTATAATTATTATATTATTATTATTATAATTACTATCATATCTAATTTAAAAAATTAGTGATTCCAAAAATATTATATTATTAACCATCATAACAATTATTACTATTAATATTATTTTTATTATCCATAATAATAATAATTATTATTATTATTATAAACTATAATTATTTTATTTTTATAGTATTATTATTACGAATTATAATTATAAATATAATTATTATTGTTATTATTATCAATTCTAACTATAATTATAATAATAATAATAATAATAATAATAATAATTATTATTATTATTATTATTATTATTATTATTAGCTACAATTATTAATATCGTTATTTTATCAATTATAATTATTCTAATCATTATTACTATTAACTATAAGCATTATTATCATTACTATTAACTATGGATATTTTGATTATTATATTACTATTATTATTATTAATTATAATTATTATAATAATTATTATTATTATTGTTTTTATTATTATGGTTAGATACACATTTTACTTTTTCTTATTATGTTGGGACATTGTTTCAATTACTTCATTTCATTTGTTTTGTTGTTCATTTATCTTTATATATGAGCAATTATTTTAATTCAAAAAAATAGTTACTAAAATTAGTAAAATAATAAAATTAAAAAATAATTTTTTTATTATATATAATTATTTAAATTTAAAATATAAGAATTAAGAGCATAAAATTGAAAACACAAAATAGGAAACAAAAAATGTTTATCTTTTTATATATGTAGTTGTATTATTATTATTATTATTTTTATCACTACCCGATATTGTTATAGTGTTATGATTATTATTATTATTATTATTATTATTATTATTATTGTTATAGTTAGACACACATTCTATTTTTATTTACTATGGGATCATATCTCAATTACTTGTGTAAGACCCACTTTTCATTTTGTGCCTTTTACTTTAAAGGGCTGCCCCATCTTGTGGGCCTAAGGACAGACCCAAAAGGGAGAATCAGACCTATTATGCCCCAACCTTAATCTTGTGCTCTTTTTGTAAAACAGAACCCTTGTGCCTCCTTGAGCAGCCGCACTCTTTACTAGGGTTTGCCTTCTCGCCTCTTCTAAGTCCGCTCAAGCTATTCCTACTTCACGTAAGTCATCCTACATCTCGTGCCGCCCATTTCTGGGTATCTTTTCGTGTTTTACCCAACTAAGCCTCTGTGATGATCTTACCTTGTGTTATTTCCGTGTTTTTCCAGCTCCTAAGCGTACTCCTCATTCTATTGAGTCTGTGTCTACCATCGAGGTCTTGCTCTAGCCTATTCCAGGTAAGAGAAGCTAGACCTTACCATATTTTTGATAGAATTTGCTTGTTTGATGAGTATATGATGATTGAACGGCCTGTGTGTGAATATAATCGGTTGAAAATGCCTATTGGACTGTGTGGGTGAGTGTGGGTGATTGTCACTCGAATGAACAGTGGCGGGCGCTGGTTTTCTCGCCCAAGCGAGCATGCCTAGCCTAGGCGAGACTGACAGAGGCTCGCCCAAGTCTTCCTGCACGAACGGTCGCCCAGGCGACTTGGCTTCATTTTTGAGCGAGGTACAATCTCGCTTAGGCGAGAAGGGGCTCGCCTAAGCGAGACCCCGCAGAGGTCATTGTTCCCTAGTCGCGCCCTCGCCTAGGCGAGATAGGACTCGCCTGAGTGAGAGGATCCCACTCGCCTGAGTGAGCCCTGCTTGCTTGAGCGAGGCAGTGGGTAGGTTTGGATGTTATTGTTGGGTGGCTCACTGATGTGTGACTTGTTTGTCTGACCCAAACGCTTTACTAGAAGGGGTGCGTGATGATGACATGATTAATATATGAGTTTGAGATGGAAATGGCATGTTATTTTATTGGGTATGAATTGGAAAGCATGAGTTGATGATTGGTTGTTTATACATGATGTTAGTATTTGTGAGAACTTTCTGATTGGTTGCGAAACATGAACTAAGTGTGGTAGGGCATAATCCCATGACTCTTGTAGTGAGAGATTTTGGTGGCGCCTCATATGTTGGAAGTAATTCCATGGACCCTCTTAATGGGAGCTCCTGGTGGTGCCTCGACGAAAGGGCGTAATTTCACGGGGGGTTGTGGTGGTGCCTCAGGGCCATGGCGTAATTCCATGAAGGCCACGTGGTGGTGCCTCCTGTAAGGGTATAATTCCGTGAAGGCCTCGCGGTGACGCCTCATTGCTAGGACGTAATTCCACTACCACGTGGTGGTGCCTCAGTCACGTATCTGGATAGTCAAGTCTTAGAGTCTCATATATTTTTGATAGCTCTGGTGTGATGCTTGTTATTTATGCTTGGCTTTGAAGTTACCTGTGAAATGTTATAATATGAGATTCCTTTACACTAGCTTACCCTGTTGCTTGCTTGTATGTTGTGTGTGGTCTTCTCTATTGCGATGATCATCAACTTTGTTGATGTGAGCAGATGTGAGAACCCCTGGCAGTGGTAATGATGGTAGGGATGTTGCAGCTTGATGGATTGGATGGGTGTTGGGCCATTGTGGGGCCCAACAATGAAGGATTTTATTAGTCATGCTTCTCGTTTCCGAACAAGACCTAGTTTAATTACTTGTTTTCTTTTAGTGTATTCTGTTTGGGCCGTGTGGAACCCTTTCCTTGTAATCTGGGTATGTCTGACGTATGGAATACTCTTATACCCTAAACTCCGTACTCTCTGAATATTCATGTATGTGATGTGTTATTTCATTTGAGGTTATCCAGTTTTTGGGATGTTACAACTTGTACTTTTTATTTATTTTGTTGTTCATTTTATCTCTATATATGTGTAATTATTTGAGTTAAAAAAATAATTATTAAAATTAGTAAAATGATAAAATGGACAAATACTTCTTTATTATGAATAATTATTTAAATTTAATAAATGATCATTAAGAGGATAAAATTATAAAAACAAAAGATGATACAAAAATGTGTATATCTTTATATATGTAGTTGTTGTATTATTATTATTTTTATCACTATGGGACATCATTATAATGGTATTATTATTATTATTATTATAGTTAGACATTTATCTTAATTTTATTTACTATGAGATCATATTTGAATTACTTGTCCTTTTTATTTATTTTGTTATTGATATATATCTTTATATATAATTATAGATTATTTTTTTAAAAATTTAATAATTTATATTAATATTATTATTAGTATTTTAACGTTTAAATAAATATAATAACAATTATATTATTATTCTAAAAAGATTTGAAATAAAAAAAAAAGTGTATACACCCACGGTTCATAAACTATTATAATTATTTCAAAAATCAATTATCTACACCAGATTTATTATATTTAAAACTAAAATTATTATCACATAACTTAGATTTACTATTTCATTACTTTAATAATAACATTTACATTAATATAACCTAATTTTCATGACATTTCACTATATAATATTTTCACTACTTTATTATTTTAATATAAAAAAAAAGTCTATTAGTTGTTGTTAAAAAAAACTACTCATTTTTATTTTATTGATTTCTTAAACAATATTGAGAATTGAAATGTATTGAGAAGGGATATGAAATTCTTAAGAAATAAAACTGTCACATAATTTTTTGCATCTTATGATTATGAAAATGTTTCATATTAATATTATTATATTTTATGTAAATCTTCTAAGAAAAAACATTTTTAATTTATGAGATAATAATATTTAATTTGTTTATATCGATATTGATTAATAGATAATGGTGTTTTTTTTTCAAGGTGTGTTTAAATGGAGTCCAGGATTGTTATTACACTTTAGAGGAAGTTTGTTATTATAAGTACTAAATTATAAAACTTGTTTACCTCGTCTCTTTTACTTTTTAATATGGTTATATCATTCCAGATGTTTCTTTTTTTTAGTAAAATCTTAAGTAGGTTTTCTCATCTTTATTTGACTCAATTAAATTTTTATTTTGTAAAATTTTATAATCAAGTATTTTTCATTATTAGTACAATAACGGTGTTAACGATGTATTATGTGTCAGTACGTGATTTTTCTTTAATTTTTAAATTTTTTATATATACTTTTTTAAAATTGTCACGTGTCAATTTTTTAATTTTTATTTAATCTTTTTTTTAAAATAATTTAAAAAAAATTAAAAAATCACGTATTGACATGTGACATATAATTAACACCGTTACTTATTACTGTACTACTAACAAATAAGGATATACCGGTAACAAATTTGTAAAATAAAAATTTAATTGAGTCAAATAAAAATGAAAGAATTTACGTAAATTTTACTACAAAAATAGAAAACTCTATAATAATTTAATCTTTTAATATATAAGCAAGATATTAAAAACCATACCTTTCATCTCGTAATTACATTGGAATATAACACTTCAATCACAATAAAAAGTTAGATAGAAATAATAATGTAATTTATGTGATCATAAAATTGCCTTATTTCCATTTACCTTATTCGGGTTTTGGGTTTTTTCTTTTGGGAGGCTTCGGCGGCGCATTTTCAGACCAATAACCTGGCCGTCAGTTTCCACCATGCGGAGCTTCAGGATGAGAACCCTGTTGTCCCGGGTGAAGAGGAAAACAAAGAAAACTACCAGAAACCGAAAAACAACCACAGGAAACTGCATTTCAATATCAAAAGAGTTAGCACGTCTAGTGGAACAAAAACATGAAGAAGAAGAAGAAGAAGAAGAAGTTGTTGAGGAAGGTTTCAGCATCAAAAGTTCTGCTCCATCACACACTCACGGTGTTCAGCCCTTGGGAAATCTCTATCTGAACCCCAGTTCCGTTAACTCTAGAGACACCGGCTTAGGTAATCTTCATATTCTTTCAGATGAGCTTGTTCTTGACATGCTTGGGTTTTTGGATGCTTCTTCCTTAGGGGTTTTGAGCGCTGTGAGCAAGTCTTTCTACGTGTTCACCAACCATGAACCCCTTTGGAAGAATCTCGTGTTGGAGAACTTTCTATCTGGGTTTCAGTACAAAGGGTCTTGGAAATCCACCTATGTATCTGCCTGTTACCCTTCATTTGCTAACTCTGCTATTGCTCTCCGGGGTTTCAAAGTTAGAGACTTTTACTCGGATTATCTTTTCCAGAGTTGGCTCTGTGCTAACCTTGAAATGAAGCCTGAGTGGTTGGAGAGGGATAATGTGGTTCGAAAGAGGGGAATTTCGGTTGAGGAGTTTGTGTTGAATTTTGAGGAGCCTAATAGACCGGTGTTGTTGGAAGGGTGTATTGATAATTGGAGTGCATTGGGAAATTGGGATAGGGATTATTTGGTAAGATTGAGTGGTGATGTTAAGTTTTCAGTTGGGCCAGTGGAGATGAAGCTTGGAGATTACTTTGGGTACTCAGATCAAGTTAGAGAGGAAAGGCCTCTGTATTTGTTTGATCCTAAGTTTGCTGAAAAGGTTCCAAAATTAGGTGATGAATATGAAGTTCCAGTGTACTTTAGGGAAGACTTGTTTGGTGTTTTGGGCAATGAGAGGCCAGACTACAGGTGGATTATTATTGGACCTGCAGGGTCTGGATCCTCTTTCCATGTTGATCCAAATTCAACCTCAGCTTGGAATGCAGTGATCAAAGGATCCAAGAAATGGATTTTGTTTCCTCCTGATGTGATTCCACCTGGTGTTCATCCTAGTCCTGATGGGGCTGATGTTGCATCTCCTGTTTCAATAATTGAATGGTTCATGAACTTCTATGGTGCAACCAAAAATTGGAAAAAGAAACCAATTGAGTGTGTGTGTAAAGCTGGAGAGGTCATCTTTGTGCCTAGTGGATGGTGGCATTTGGTGATCAACCTGGAGGAATCTATCGCCATAACCCAAAACTATGTTAGTAGGTGAGGTCTTTTATTGATTTCTGCAAAATTTATATGATATTTGATTAATCAAATAGTTATTATCGAGCTTCTAGTTACACTGGATTTTCGGTCTACTGAACCTAAACTAATTGTTACTCTGTGCTCTTTTAAGTTAGTAATTGAGGACAACTTGATAGAGCTATGGCTAACTTCATTTGATTCTGTGTCTGAATGGACCTCTTCTAGTCATGTTTTATCCTTGGTTGTAGTTTGATACATGTTCAACTATTGTAAGTATGATGGATCGACTATTCTGTCTTTGTTCTGTTGAGTAGTCGACTTTCTGATTTTAGTTGCATTCATTGGTTATTATATGAAATCAAAATCGTTAATCTTGAAGGAAGCAGATATTTTGATAGACACATTTTCTTGGAATACTCATTATTTGTTTGGTTTTTATGTTAAAATACCAATTGGCCCTTTAGAGTTCACCCTCTGGGCTAGATATGTGAAAATTTATTTGGACACATTTTTCGGTTATAAAGGGACAGGTAGTGAATGGTGCCTGGTTTGTAATGGCATTGTCAAACATCAACATCTACTCATTTTATGTTTAGGTGGAGTACTGTAGTTTGCATGACTTATCCTTTATATATATGAAGATGAAGTGTCCAAATTCTCTATTGGATTTTTTTTTTTGTGATGTTCTCTGCTGAGTATTCAAAAATATACTGATATTGATATATTACAATTATTTTTAATATATTTAATACATCAAAAATTAGTGTCAATCAATATATGTTGAAGGCACAGTACAAAGACAACATAAAAAATCCAGCTGAGAATCTAAATTTGAAGATGAGGATGACTGAAGAATTTCTTTTGTTTGCTTATGGAGAGTAGGTCACTAACATGATATTTTTCTTTTAAACTGTTATACTCAATTTGTCCATGTGTCTACAACACAGTCATTAATAAGCAGATGATAAGCATAATATAAAACTCAACAATAACATGTGTTTGTTTTTGTCTTAGTAATTTGGCTTTGTATTTTGCATGTGAATATGATAGTCTGATATCAAATGTATTGTTGCAGGAGAAATTTGGTAAAGGTCTTGGATTTTCTTAAAAGGCCAAATGCTAGCACACTGGTATCTGGAACAAGGGATCGAGTGAATTTGTATGATAAGTTTAAGAATGCCATTGAGGCTTCTTTTCCAGGAGAAATTGATGAACTGACTCGGAAAGAAGAAGAGAGAAAGATCCAGCAAAGGAAACTTTGCTTTTGGGATTCTGTCACAGATGCTAATGCAGGAGCTTTCAAGTTTTCTTTCTAGAGTAATTTACTGTAACCAACGATATTGCTGATCCTTGTTTCAGAAAGATCCTATACCTCAATTTTTTCCATTTTAATTTTTCATTGATTGTTTTTGTACGATTTATATTCCTTTTTTAAATGCTATAAATGTCATTACAGTCTTCCATTTTGAGTTCCTTGCTGTTAATTATATCAAAAGTGTAAAACCATTCTCATTGCATACATCTTCTTGATGGAGGATAGCCATATAAATCTGACGGAGAGGGCAAATAATTTGGTGATTATAAACTCTTCATGCATTCAAGAAAAGACATTAAGGGAAAAAAAAAAATCTATTTTATATAAACTTAATGATTAATTTGAAAAAAAAAAATCTCTCATTTAACTTCCATAAAAATGGTTTTGATTTACATAGTTGTTCATTTTAACTTTTGAGACGAATTTAGTTTTTTCTAGTGATAAATACTTATAGAAGAATTCATCTAAACATGAACAAATACAGATGGTAGTCTTAAATAATATTATTAATAATAAATAAGAAATTGGTGTTCTCATCTATGGGAGGAGTGTCAAAATGGTTTGGTCCGACTCATTTAGGCTTGTTCGGTTTCTATCTTGCCAAAATCGGATTGAACTCAGCCAACTTGACATCTGAAAATAGGCTATGAACTTGAGCCTGTTCCGCCAATGGACAGGCTGACTTATTCATCCCTCTTTCTGCTGTAAGTGTTTTCCTTCAAGCGGGAAACAAAAGACAATGTAAAGGATGGATGAAAATAAAAGGCATTCAAAAAGGAAATGGAAAGAAAAAAGCTAGAGCGAAGGGCATTACCAAGAGGCGTGGAGGCGGTGTTGTGGTGGAAGAGACCAGTGAGGGGAGAGAGAGTTCTGATTTGATTGTGAGGGAAGTGATGGGAAGGTTTTGGAAAGTGAAGTGTTAGAAGAGAGAACCTTAGGCTTTAGGTTGGGTGAATGAAGAAAGGGAAAAAAAATAAAACACATCACACGGGTTGTGGGTTGGCTCATGTTCCGGCTAGGCAGGCTCGTTGAGTTCTAGTGGGTTGACGGGTTTAAACTCGTGACCTGACCCACCTTTTTCATGTTGGGCTGACGGGTTGATCATTGAGCATAACTCGTGACATTTCTAATTGCAAGTTAGTGTTTTTATGGTAGTAGGTATTATCAAAATATGTCATGTGATACGAGTGTCTGATTCGAAATGGTACATGATATAACACCTATAATTATATATTAGCCTAAAATTCTCATTTCGTCTTAATTTTCATTTTAATTATTCAATTTGATATCTTTATTTTTTTTATTATTCACTTAAGTCTTAATTTTTTTTAAAACCGTTAGATTAGCACAGTCTTTCTATATGCCATGTGTCAATTAATGATATTTTTATTTATTTTTCTTTTTTTAAGCGTTTTTGTCACATGTCAAGTTCATGTCGTGTAATGTCATATGACAATGTTAGTGACAGTGTGAGTGTCAATATCACATGTCAATGTCAGTTTCACATACTAATGCCTTGAATTTAATTCACTCCCTGTATTTAAAATTTTGACTAAATTGAATTATAGTTTTTATTAAAATTGAGCAATTATGTCCCTTTTCAAAGTAAGACCAAATTAGTCACTTTAAGCCTAATTATAAGTTACATATACATGTTAAAACAATATTTTAGAATTTATATATCAAATCACTCCATCTAAATATTAAAATTAATTTTACTCTTTACATTTCTAATTTCAATAAAAAAACACTATTTTAAAAAGTATAAAACTTAACCAAAAATGAATCAATTGTTGGATTATTTAGGACTTAGTCATGCTAAAGATTTGAAATTTCTACTAAAGGAGGCGGAATGAGAAGAGGGGAAATGAGTTATTTAGGTTGTTGAATTATCATGTTTGTATCGCAAAAGCTACAAAATATGGATGGTGAGGAATATTTTTCTAGAGAAAGATGATGACATAAAAATCAATCTAATAAAATCAATTTGTAAATAAAAAGTTTCATTAGGTGAAATATTTACATCAACTAGAAATAAGATCAATTTATAATATATAAAATAGATACAAACTTTACTTTATAAACCGATTTTATAAAACCGAATTAGGTTTAAAGACCACTTCTTATTTCAACACGATCCATTACTAACCATGAAACATAAGACTAAATATTTATAAATAGTTCAATAGTGATTGAGTTTTGTATTTAATGATCGTAAGATCTCTGACTCTTATAATCAATATCCTTTAAATATATCATTTCAATCGATATTATTTTTAGAAAGTTCTCTTAGGACACCTTATGCCTTGTGTTGTGCATGTTTATGAGGAATTTTTGTAGTGGCCGAGAATCATCAAAATATAGGAATTGATATTTTGGTAACAAAAGAATATATACCCGAAAATAGCTTGTGTAAGCAATTATTAACATCAATGGAATTTCGTGGCATAGAATCTAGCATTTTTTTTAATACGTATAGGGGGTTCGATCTCGTAGTTCAATTATTTGAAAATTTCCTTCAACACCACCATGATTTAACATGTGATTATCCCTAATTTAAGATGCTTAAAGCAAAATTTAAAGCAAAATGCATGTAGATAAATTTTGTCAACTCAAATGAACATATGTATATATAAGTATTATTTTCCTCTACCGATTATACGGAAATATCATTTTGAAATATTCCTTAGAATAGGTTAACACAAATTATCTTCTAAATTTGTCTTATTCTCCACATCCTCACACTTATAAATGTCAAAAAAATCCTTATCTACGGGTATCTGCGAATAAAATCCACAACGGGTAGGAAGCGAATATTAAAAATGGATACTTATTACCCGCGGGTACCAGTATTTTTGATACCCACATGTTAACTGGGCGAGTACGGGTATCATAGTATCCGTACCCGCTAAACTTTAATTTACAAAAATACCCTTATATATATATATATATATATATATATATATATATATATATATATTTGTATAAAACATTCTAACCTAATTTTTTTTCTAAGTTGCACATCTTGTCTTGTCTTCTATCTTCATTTTTTCACCTTCAAGTATTGGTACATTGTCTTCTTCCAGGTACATCCCTTGACATTCTTCTCTTTCCTTTCTTTGAAATTGGGCATATACATCAAATCCTATATAGACAGTGACGTTTATGATATGCTTGTTGTCAAATGATGGAATCAAAATAAGAATACTTGGCACGTGGCAATTGAGGTTTATTATTTGTTTCTTTTGTTTATTTTTCAGGAATCAATTGGAGAAAGTGAACTTTTTATCAAAGCATTAATTAAAGAGTTTTCATTATGTTGAACGTCATTTTATATTTACTTTTATAATTATTTGGACTTGTATGAACTTGAATTTATTTGAATTTTATTTAAAATTTATGACAGTGATGTATTTTATTTTATTTGAATTTATGATTAAATATTTGGTTTTTAAAGAATTATGTAAATACCCACTGGTACCTGTGGATACCCACAGATATGAACAAAAAATAAGCTGATACCCGCATAACGGATGTCCGACGAATGTGGATATGAGTACGGAATGGATATTTATCCAATGGGTAGGGTACGAGGGAGCTACTACCCACTCTGTTGATATCCCTACTCACACTCCCTTTTCTTTCCTTTTAATTTGTTTAAATATAATATTTTAAAGAACAAATGCACTTAACATTGCAATGTTAGAGCCAAGAGGCATGCAAGAAAATTAAGAACACTAATCGATATATAATCCAAACCCAATTCGACAAAAAAGTGCCAAACCCTATGAATTTGCCACTCATGCCAAAAAAATAAAATAAAAAATAAAATCCACCATTGTGAACCAAAGAAGTATGGTTGATGATGACACACTCAATGAATAATAATAATATAAATAAGCAAAGCATTTTGTGAAAGATATTCCTCATTTGGGTGCTTTCACAATTGCGAAAGTCCCCATATATTTGTATACTTTAATTAATACTCACGAATGCACACTTTTTGTTTTCTATGGACGATTCTTAGTAGATTCCAAGGAATCATCCTATCCCCCACAACCCACATGACACCTTTTTCCACTACTAAGAACAATATTACTTACTAAACCTTCCAACCACATATGTATATGTCAACAATATTTATCTTAATGTCAAAATTTTGAAATTTTCAAATGATATTGTTTTTATAGGGACTTTCCTTTTCAAACTATGGGGCTTTTCCTATGTTGACAATTTATTATTTTTTTATCATTTGAGTATTATAGTTATTTAAATTAATTCAATTTGATTTCTAACTTATAAAATTACCTTCAATTTAACATGATATCAAATTAAAATATATGTTTTATCAGAAATCTTAGTAAATCTTAACTTGAATCGCTTAAATTGCAATTCTAGTCTCCCTAAATTCTTGATTTGAGATTTTAATCCACAGTATTTATCCAGCTCTCAGTTTTACTTATCTTTTCCTATTTTATTTTTCACTAATGCATCTTAGACTAATACTACATTCGTGAATGATCAGTAAATAATGAAAAGATAGACAAAATTGAATATTACGTCAAATTTGTGAATTTTTTAAAACGTTGTGACTGAATCTGGGGGAAGAAAATATACTGAATTTGATGGAAATAAAATATAGAAGTGAAAATTGTAGAAAAAACTAATTAAAGAGGGACCTAAATTGCTATTAATGCTCTTGAATTTAATTTATTTTTTTTATAAAAGTTATGTTAGTTATTAGGCTGACATCTTAAAATATATATCCAAATTCACATGAAATATATTATTAGAAACCTTACCAATGATCTTTTGAAAAAAAAAAGATATAACAAACTTCTTTCAAAAGCTAAATAATTCTAAACACATGAAATTTATATTTATAATAGAAAAAAAGTCAAAAACAATCTTAAATAACAAATATCATATCATTTATAATAAATTGTATTTTCTAATCCAAAATAAATTAACTTATCTGAATATAGTAATAAGTTTTTTAAATACAATGTTAACAAAAAACATGTTTAGTTTATGCTATTAATATAAATTATCACATAGAAATATAAAGACTAAACTAAAACAAGTTAAAGATAATTTTTCGAAGTTGCAAAATGATACTATTTTCAAGGATATTTTACTAGCTTAAATTTTCATTTTTTCCGTTGAATTAGGACTAATATACCACTTAATACGCTAAGAATTCAATATAATTTACCTTGTTTACAAGATCATGATAAGAAAAAGAAAAAGATTAAGAAAGTGTGATGTGACAACTCTAACGAAACAAATATCCATACAGAACATAAAATAAGATAGTCATAGAAAAAGTAGAGGACCCACTTGAGAAACCCAAACCCTATTGTTCCCTGGTTACTAAACTCAACCACATTTTGCTTCCACCAACGAAAGAAGCAACCAAAGTTTTAATTTTTCAAAGTCTTGGTCATAATAACGACCATGAAGTAGTAACACAGTAACAGAATATGCTTCTAACAATTCTCATGCTCCCTTCAACCACCCTTTTCAAACCGCCACTTCATCACGTTAAGCATATGCTTTCTAATATTCTAGCAAACTTAGCTCATAAATTCCCCTCTCTAACCCCTTTTTTTTTCTACCTTCATCACATTTCATTCATATTACACCAACCCTTTTCTGCATTTCATCTTCTTCACACTGTTTATTCGTTAAAAAAACACATTTTTTTCCCAACGTTATGAAGTTTGGAAAGAGACTGAAGCAACAGATTCAGGAGTCGTTGCCGGAGTGGAGGGACAAGTACTTGTCGTACAAGGAACTGAAGAAGCTGGTGCGTCTCATATCGGAGGCACCAACGTTGTTGAATGGTTCCTTGGAATATGGCAAAACCGAGGCTGAGTTCATGTGCTTGTTGAACATTGAAATAGACAAGTTCAATGGCTTCTTCATGGAGAAAGAAGAGGATTTCATCATTCGCCACATGGTAATCTTCTTCTTCTTCACACTCCGATAATCTATATATTTTCATTATATTCATTTGTGTTCTTTAGTTTTTTTTTTTTATTTTTTTTTATACATATGCTATGTTTGAATCGTAAATTAGTGTATGCTTGTTTTGTTATTTCTTTTATATACGTTATTTTTATATATTTATAAAGCATGGTTTTGGTCCGTGATGTCTATATATTAATATTAATTCAAACACCCATTTGATCGTTTCTTGATATTATTTTTTATGTTATCAACTATTGTTTTCGTTTTCTTTTTATGGTGTGAAATAGTAGAGTGTGTGTACATGTCTTTATCCTTGTTTTAAGCAATCACGCAATTACATGTCATAGTTTATTAGACGAAAAAGTGTCTTTTTAGGGGGAATTATTTTGTGTGTGGTAATTCATTTCGTTGTTCATCATAATCTCCTAGTTTATTCTTAGGAATATTCTTTTGAACGTTTAGTATTAAGAGTAAAAGATTGAAAGTTTTGCATTACCTATGTTGGTAATTATGATTAGTGTGGAGGTAGTGTTGACCAGCTGTGAAAACGTAATTAATACGACAAAACTAGTACCAAATTATTTATATTATTCGCGCGTAATTTTTCCCTTGTAAACACTTTTAAAACAATAAAATAAGAAGACGATAAATTAAATTAGATAATTTATTTATTTTCTAAATTTTTACTTTTAATTTTCCTGTAAGCTAATTTTAAGTTAATTTCATTATTTTGTATTTTTTAATAAAAGTATTTATGGAAAGATTTTCCGCAAGTACGTCTAATATAATATATGGAAGATGATAGTTCAACAAAAATTTTTGACAAATTTTTGACGAATTGCCTTTTTAAGTAAAATAAGTATTACAATTATTACTTTATTTTGATTAAAAAATAAAAAATTAATCTATTTAATTCTATTTATAGAAACTTTGTCAAAAGTTTGTTAAAAAAAGATAATTTTCCATAATGTATTAAGTAGGTGGTGCTCAGTAACGAACGGTTATCGGCAATTTTGAATAACCAAAAATAGTAGGTTTTATATGCGAGAGCTATTGAATTTTCTTGTTGTGTTTGGACGAAGCATTTCAATAATTTTAAGAAATTGAAACATATTGTATTTGAAATTCTTGCGATTGAATTGTCTTTGTTTTTTTAAATAATTTGTTTGGATAAAGTAACTGAAATACTTTACATTTCAATCTCTTATTTGGATAAAATAATTAAATTTCTCTTATGAGATAAAATTTTATTTTAATAATATTTATTTAATATATAATTTTTAAAATCGACCAAATTTCGATCGAGCTGACTTGACTAAATTCAGTCAAATTTTGGTTGATGTAAACTCAGTTCAATTTGACCAAATTTAGGTCGGAGCCAACTCAGTCACATTTCACCAAATTTTGACCAATGTAGACTAGACCAAATTTTTCCAAATTTTGGTCGAGGTCAACTCGGCCAAATTTGGATGAATTTCAAAATTTAGACGGCTTGGTCCGTCCAGATTGTCGGGATCGTCTGGTTCATCAGGCCCCCAACCTGTTTGGGTTATCGGGCTCGCCCAACCTGTTTGGGTTGTCGGGCCTGCCTGACTCGTTTTGGTAGTTGGGCTTGTCCGACCCGTCTATGTCGTGGGGCTTGCTCAATCAGTCTGGATCATTTGGTTGGCCGGGCCCGTATGGGTCATCGTACCAGCCTGGCCTATCTAGTTCATCTAGGTCGTCTAGGCTCAATTGACACTTCTAATATTGAAGAATGAGAAATTTCACAAATTGTGGAATTTCAGTTTCCTTCCTTTCTGAGTGAATTTCAAATTCTACTATTTTAGTGATTTGAAATATCTTCTTAAAATTCTTCAATTTCAATTCCCTTTTAATTTCCTCATCCAAACAAGTCATTTTACTCCAAAGAAATTCAAATTCTTCAAATAAATGAATTACTCTCTTAAATTGCTTCATCCAAACACACCATAAGGGTGTGTTCCTTTGGGGTGAATATAGGGGAGAGTGTGAAGATGAATTTCTGTAGATTTGGGCGGATGAATTTTTGTGTATTTTTTAGTAGATTTAGAGAGTAAAGTGAGTGAATTTAGAAACAAGTTTTATGAAAGTTAGTGAGAGATTTGATTGATGTGATAGATAAAATTAATTGTAAAAATAAATAGAATTGAAAAGTTACCAAAATACCCTTGATGAAAAAAAGAATGATTTTGTAATTTGATGTTATAAAAACAATTATAATTAATTAATACAAATAAAAAAATATTAAAATTGTATGAAAATTTAAAATAAAAAAATTAAAATTTATGAATTTAAAAAAATTTATACAATTAAATTTAAAAAACAAATTATACAATTAAATTTTAAACAAAAGTTATATAAAAAAGTTATAAAAAAGTTATAAAAAAGTTATAAAAAGTTAAAAAAAAAAGTAAACGAAAACACACACACAGTGTCGTAATCAGTGTCATTCCCTTCATTGTCAAGGCACCGGTTATGTAACCGGTGCCATCCACACACACACTTGCACCGCATCGGTTAGCTAACGGATGCATATCTTCATCACCATCACGCCACCACCACTTGATTCCTACGCCACCACAGTGCACCCCTTAATCCTCTTCCTCGCCCACCGCACCCAACCACCTCATCTTCCCCCTCCATGGATGGACTCAACAATCACACACACACCCACGCTGTGTTGCAGTAAAACCATTACTCACCTCTCAAAACAAACTACGACCACCATGTTGCCAACATTCACAATGATCATGGTAGCTGCTCTAGTTGTATGGGAAACATGATCACAAGGTCATTTTGGTAATGTGCCTAATATTATACCACTATCAGCACAATTTTGAGGGGATGAATTAATCCATCCATCCCCGAAATTCACTCTCCTACATCTGCCTAAATCATTGAAAAGGAACGCGCTGTATGGACAAAATCCGCTCTTTCAAATAACATTACACCGTACCATTCACGGAAATGAACACTGCGTACCTATTAATCTTGAGCACAATATACTACATAGTTCGATAAGCTTATATAAATGAAAAGTGAAATTAAGTGCACAATTTTAGGTGGGATAACATTATAAGAAGAAGTTGAACACAAAATTTATATATAGTATATTAATTTTTCTACAGAAGAGGGAATGAGGTGAAAAAAAAAACCTAAAGCAGTTCCTAATAAAGGTAGAGAGTGAATTTAATCCCTGTTTTAGTTGGACGAATCAATGTTTATTATATTTTTATTTTATCAATCAAATATATTAATTTTTTTATCGTAATATATATATATATATATATATATATATATTATATCTTTTACGCCTATAAATTATAAAAACATGTCATATTAGTTTCTTAAAAAAATTAATATGTTGGTAAAACGGTCCAATCAAGCTTTTTAATTTGTAAATTTAAAAAAAAAAAAACTTCTATGTTAAAATTTCTCAAAGAAAAATACTAGTAGTAAAAAAATAAAATTAAAAAGGTTTAGGTAGTGACAATCAAAGACTATGATGTTAGGATACAATACGTGTATCAAATACGATGCGTATCCGATAATGTCAAAAAGTTTACGACAAATAAAAAAGATTACAATTAAATAAGTATTTATGAATTTGTTTCAATTTGGCGTGTTGCATACTAAAGGAAGGATTGATAGAATTGAAGAAGGATTGGTAATGAGGGAAAGTTAGAAAAGATGTTGGGTCACAATAGAAGAAGATACCCTTGAAGTTAGAAAAGATGTGGGGTCAACTTAATCTTCTTATAGGATGACCCAACCTCTCTCCTAGGTTTGACTTTCTTATTCACCAATTACTCTTCAACTTTATAAAGAATCTTTCTTTTCATATGCAACACCCTAAATAGAAACAAGTTCAAAAACACTCATTTTAATGTAGTTTTTTTTTATTTGGTGATAGAAATGAACCAAGGTGAGAACAAGATTCAATTTTGGTTTTAAATGTCGTGAAAGTAAAAAACACAAACTTTTTTTACCTTACAAACAAACACCGCAAACAAAATAAAAGGGACATTGATGATGCAAATCTATGATTGAAATCTGCAATAAACAGTCACAATAAGAAATGAAAATGTAAAAATTAGCAAATAAACCTCAATGACGAAGCAAAACCAATGAAAACAAAGACGTAAAATAATCCTCAAACCACCATCATTTTGTTGTCAAAGATCAAATCCTAATGTGCAAGAACGTTGTTGCTATTTTTGTGTAGTGAGAAATGAAGAAGGAACCCTAATTCAGATATATAAAAAAATTTATGTTGGACATCTTATTGTCTGACGTAAATTAGATAATTCACGTCGGACACTACAAAGTCTGATGCAAATTACTCACTTATTTATAAAAATACCACTACACTTTTTTTACATGGATTTTTTCGTTGTCAAACGTAAATTAGGTGGTATGAATGCCTATTTTTATGTTAAAGCTAATTTTAATGAATCTATCATTCTTTAGTTAGTTGTAGATCAATAATATATTATTCAAAAAATATTAAAGTAGAAAGAGATTAACGTTCGATGATTCTATATTATTTCATTTGAAAAATCAAACTATACCTAATTCTTTGATAATGTTTCACTAATAGAGTAATGTTGCAAATATACAAGGTATGTATTCTTTGGACCCAACCATTTATGGTTAATATTGAGGATTATTTGGACTACAACAACTTTTGACTAAGATCGAAAATTGTTTAAAATACAATCACTTTTGGTTAAGATCGAGTATAATTTATAATATAGTCACTTATGACTAAGACCAAGTATTGTTAGACGACAACTATTCCTAATTAAACAAGTAATAAATAAGTGATATAAAAGATTACAAATTTAATCTCTAAGTCTAAATATAGATGCAAGATAAAAAGTTTTTTAAGTTGAAAAAAGTACAATATGGCTTTTTTTCTTCGCACAACATTCTAATACATAACATGACTTATCAAATATAAATCAGATAATTTTTTTTTTCAAAATTAGGGAAAAGTGTACAATCTTACGAGGTTGACATTTCAACAACAACTCTAACGCGTTCTTTAAGAATTTTTTAGGCTTCCGTGAAATAAAGGCGAACACAAAATACTCTGTCTTCAATATAGAATATCATTTTTAGAATGTTAGAATCATACTATATAATACTTAAGATCACACGTTTCTACTATTTGTCCAAGTGAAAGTTTATCACATTTGATACATAAACAAACTGTTATGCATTAGTTGATTAGATACAACATTTTCATACATCAAAATCTAATGCATATAAATCATGTTTCATAGTTTATTATAGGTCACTTAGTTAAAATAGATGGGTCTTCTGAACTTAGCACTAATCATTGGAACAATAATAAATATGAATTTTTAAGTTAACAGTGGATATGATTATGTTGGAATCTAAAGCTAGTGGTCCGGTGGTTGCCAAAGAAAATCGACCACTTTTATGGGGGAGAAAATGGAGCATGATTGGTTTTCACTTGGAACATATAAAAGTTTAAAATAATGTTAAGTATATTTCATCAACTACATTCTTGTTTTTATTTAATCTTTAATTAATGCATACTTTATGAAGTAGAAATAAGATTTTTTTTTTAATTTAATCTTGTTAATATTAAATTATTTTAATTTCTGACTCAATGTTGGAAATATATATGGGTAGGGAAGAGTGTTTTTTATTAGATATATTTGGTGCAGGAAGTACAACAGAGAATAAAGAGAGTAGTTGATTTATGGGGTCCAAATGGCAGTGCACCCTCAGAAGCAGATTATAAAGAAGAGATGGCAAAAATCAGAAAAGCTATAGTTGACTTCCACGGTGAAATGGTTCTCTTAGTAAATTACAGCAACATCAATTACACAGGTACCATGTTCTAAACTTCAGTAATTTGTTCATAGAGATAATTTAATTTAGGATTAAATATATTTTAGTAAAATTTGAAATTAGTTTTTTTTTTTAATTTTTGATTAATTTAGTCATTTTAATCAAATTTTTTTAAGTTTATTTGACGTTTCAAGCATATTTTATGATAGTATTTGAATTATTTATACAGTTTGACACATTTTCACTTTAATGTTAACTTAACTCAAATATTATAATAAAATGAGTTTAAAATATCAAATAAACTTAATAAAATTTGATAAAAAAAAATTAAATTTACGCATTTATAAAATTAGATGACTAAATTAGTATAAAATTCACAAAAATTTAAGAAATAAAAACATATTTAATTTTTTAATTTATCAATATATATATGCAAATCTTATCCTACAAACTGATTAAGTATATGCAAATCTTATCCTACAAACTGATTTTGTGAGATTGAGTCAAATTTAAAATCTAATCGGCATGACAATAAGAACATTGAAATCTCTGCAGGATTGGCTAAAATTCTGAAGAAATATGACAAGAGGACAGGGGGGCTTCTGCGTTTGCCATTCATTCAGAAAGTGTTGGAGCAGCCTTTTTACACAACAGATCTAATTTCAAAGCTTGTGAAGGAATGTGAATGCATAATCGATGCAGTGTTCCCTGCTGAGGAAGAAGCAGAGAGAGCAAAGGAAGCAAAAGAGGCCATCACTGTTGCAGGAGAAGGAATATTCAGAAACACAGTTGCAGCTTTACTTACAATGCAAGAGATGAGAAAAGGTAGCTCCACTCAGAGTCCTTTCTCTCTGCCTCCACTCAACCTGCCAGACTCTGATCTCATCCAATCAATTCACCTCAATGCTGCAGTTCCCATTGTGTAGTGAATCTGCTCATGTATCACAACACAACACACTTTGTTTGGTTCAGAAATAGATACCGTAGTTAGAATGCTTTAATGGGATCAAGAGATTTACTAGTCTTTAATGAGTCGATATTAATATAAAGATGAAATATGTTTTTATTTATTGAAATTTTATACAAAATTAAACTTTGATATATTTTTTATTTAAGAAATTTAAAGATAAATGAATATAATTTTTTTAATTTAAAAAATTTAATTTTTTTGACATGTTAAACATATTTTATATTAATATTTAAATTGGTTATTATTTGACATACTATATTTTGATATAAATTAAAACATACATTTGACGCACCAAAAATTTAATCTGGGATTAAAAAATTTATATTTATTTATTTTAAAAATTTGAAAATCAAAATTTACGATAATTTCAAAAAAGAATATATTTCAATTTCAATTTCTTGAAGAATTAAAAATTTAGTCCTTAGTATAATATACAATGTGCTTTTTGATCAAGTAACACACCAGTTACTTGAAATGAGTTTGGTGTTGATTAGGATAATTTTTCATTTTAATTTGGTGTAATATGGTCAACAAATATGGTTTTTGAATTAGAAAATTAATTTTTTAATAATTAAATTTTGATAATTTTATTTTATAATTTGAGATAATATTTTAATGATTTTTCATTTTTTATATTTTAAAATCACCAATAAAATACTACTTCATATTATAAAAAAATTATCAAAGTTTTATTGTCAAATTACACTTCAGGACAACTCAAGCTTCTTCTTCAATTTGCACACTAACCGATATTAATGGTAAGAACTTAACAAAAAGTAACTTTTAGCGTAATATATATTTTATTTATTCAATTATTATATCTCATTTGTTTATATTAGCATAACTTAAAAGATTCATATATTTGGAAAATCTATATATGTCAATTTTGATGTACATCACTCACTCGAAGTAGTAAAGAATTTTGAGGACATACAAGATTTTGTAGATATGATTCATATAATAAGATTGCTATAGAATAATCTAATAAAAAACTATCAGATAATGTAAGAGTATTATCACATAAAATCCCTCAAAGTTATTCTCTTATAAATAAAAAAATTAGACATTAGGAGAGTTTTGCATACATCAGTACTCTAACCCAGCTAGGTTCTCCATTGGATGCTTCTGCATTTGTGTTGCGACAAGAAAAAGAGTATTTATGCATGTTGTCGGTGATCGTACATCATTTAATCTTTAACTATGTTTCTTTTAAATTGTCCTTTTTTTCCTCTTTTATTGTACTCTTACGTAAAATAATATATATATATTATAATAAAAATAATTTTAGACAACATTAAACGAGATCACGAATATAAAAGTGGTCTAAATATAGGAAAGACAATATTTATTTAGATGTGACTTAAAAATTATCTTAAACATTTATATAAACGTTACCTATAAAAAATGTGGGCTAATGTATAAAAATGTGGTCAAAAATACATTAAAAATTATAGTTTTTAGATTAGAAATATTCCTTCCCTCCTTTTTTGACTGAAAATGCAAAACTTAGTTTAAAAAACACAAAAAATTGAATTTCTTCCATCCCTTTGATTTTAGGTTGAAAACGCCAAGAATTCATAGCGTTGAAAATGTGAAGTTTTGAAAAACATGTACATCAAAACTGTTGCCTTTTATGAGAATTTTAAGCAACGATTTTAAAATTGTTGCCGTACTAAAAACCGTGACATACCTTTAGTTACGCTCACCTAGACTATACTTAAAAAATTGTTGTCTAAACTTCAGCCTACAGTTTTTGTAATTTAACTCATAATTTTGTGTTGTTGCCTAAAGCGATTTTTGTTGTAGTAATATATATATATATATATATATATATATATATATATATATATATATATATATATATATATATATA
>Ga0214545_1000837_pt1 | contig 53557 bp, 25 predicted proteins | sample CNSS4metaG_FD_160064 | JGI IMG/M metagenome (GOLD analysis project Ga0214545, IMG submission 160064) | Root nodule microbial communities from cowpea collected in UCLA plant growth center, Los Angeles, California, USA - CNSS4 | ecosystem: Host-associated > Plants > Roots > Nodule | place: USA... | reverse complement strand
GATATACTTGCAATAAAAAAAAGTTAATAATAGAAAAAAAAAAAGTAAAGGAAGAATAGAGGATGAGAGAATGAGAACAATTTTTGTGTGTCTTATTATTGATATGAAGAGTCCTATTTATAGATACAATATATAACCAATGAAAGATACAAATCAAAAGTTAATACAAAATATTTACATAAATCAAATCATATGGGTATCAATCATATGAGTAACTGTATCAAATCAATGGACAAACATTAATTCATAACACTTCCCATTGGGTGTCTATTAATAAGAGAATGTGTCTTGTTAAAACCTTAATAGAAAATTCTTTGAGATAAAAACTTAGTGAAGGAAAAAAAGTACAACATTTTGTCTTCTTTAATACAATATTGTTCATCACATATTCTATTTCTCCTCCTCATGTAAACTTACATCATTAAGATGACAAAGTCCGAACTTGTGAATCATTTGCTTTAAAGTTCTTCTTGGCAAATACTTTATAAATAGGCCTGCCATATTTTCACATGAATGAATCTTTTGGATATCTCTATCATCCTTTCAATTCAACAATACACTATTGTCTTCATATATGGTTGTTGATTCCATCTTTATCGGGGATAGCCACAAGTTTCTTGCACATGTTTAATTATAGACCTTAGCTAAACATATTCACAACTTTCCTCATAATTCTGTATGATTAGATGATGTTGCTGCTATGGTTTGTTTCATATACCATCATGAAACTATTGTGCTACCACATGTGAATAAATATCTTGTTTGTGATAAACCATTGTGACATTGTGAGGATATAAAATAACATGCATGTGCATAACCCATTAGGTATGATTTTGAATCATTTAGATAAAATAAGCACATATTCGTAATACCCTTAAGGTAACAAAGTAAATGTTATACTCCAATCCATTTTCTTGTGGAAGAACTATATCTTGCTTAACGAATTTACAATAAATGCAATATCAGGTCAAGTATAATTAGCAAGATACATTAGTATTCCTATGACACTAAGATATGGTACTTATGGACCAAGAAGATCATCATTTTCTTGAGGTATAAGAAGAGCCTTTATCAACATCTAACGACCTTGCAACTATTGAAGTGCATAATGGATGTGACTTGTTCATTTAGAACATTTTAAGCACCTTAATTATATAAGTCTCTTGATGTATAAAAACATCTTTATTTAAATACTCAATTTCTAATCTCAAACAAAACTTTGCCCTTCAAAGATCCTTCGTCTCAAATTATTTCTTTGAACAATCAATTACCTTTGTGAGCTCATTGGGAGTTCCAACGATGTTTATGTCATCTACATAAATTATGGCAAATTCATTTTCTAATATTTTCATATAAATACAAGGACAAATAGGATCATTTCTATATCCTTCTTTTAATAAGTACTTAATAAGACGATTATACCACACACGTCCTGATTGCTTTAATCAATAAAATGGCTTGTTCAATTTTATTGAATAACCATTTTTAGAATTTTCTTTGTTGGGAAAATAAAATATTTTAGGGATTTGCATATAAATATCATTCTCAAGAGAATCATACAAATAGGTTGTAACATCATCCATTAGATGTAAATGCAAACCTTGTCGTGCAACTAGGATAATCAAATATTGCAATGTTGTTGCATCCAATACCAGTGAATATGTCTTTTCACAAATCAATATAAGGTTTTATGAAAAAACCTTGAGCAACCAATTGTGCCTTGTATCTAACAATTTCATCATTCTTAATTTATTTTTGTGCAAAAATTCATATGTACCTAACGGGTTTCACAACCTTTGGTGTGAAAATTATAAGTCCAAAAACCTTTTGTTTAGCATGCAAATCTAATTATGCTTCTTTGCATATTTTCATTTTGGCCAATCATTTCTTTGTTGACAATATTCAATGATCATTGGTTATTGATCCTCATTGTTGTTCATAGCATTCATCGTTATATTATATGTAAAAGTTCCCTCAATGTTGACTTCATTTTGATTCCATATTATATGATAATGACATAATTTATTGAGATCTCATCATTTTCAACAATTTCAAGTACTTGAGGTTCTTTTGAAACCGAATCATTGATTATGTCAAAGGAATCTTTTGGGATTTCCACCTTTTCGATTAGATCATCTTGCAATTTAGCTCCCTTCCTCATTCAAGAGTTTTTATCTTTGGAACCAATAGGCCTACCACGCTTCAAGCGTGTCTTTGGAACTAGCAGGACTACCACACTTCAGGCGTATTATGAATTAGTATCAATTATCTTTGGAGCATTAGCAGCTGGTATTAGTTACCCTTTTTCTGTCAGTAAAACATAACGTAATTGATTGAATAATTTTGTAAATAAATTATCCTTTGAACTTCTAGTTCACATTCTTTTGTATGAGGATCAAGACGAGATAATGATAATTCATTCTAGCCAATATCTTTCTCCAATTATTTTCTTTCTCCTCCTAATGTTGGAAAAACTTATTCATCAAAATGACAATCGAAAAAATCGAATTGTAAATAAGTCTCCTATTGGTAGTTCAAGACATTTTATTATTAAGAGAGAATCATAGCCAACATATATTCTCAATCATCTATGAGGACCCATCATAGTCTCTTTTAGTGGGGAAATTGAAACATAGACACCACACCCAAAAATATTACATGAGAATATTAGGTCACTGACCAAAAACCAACTTCATAATAAAGTATTTGTGATAACTTGTTGGCTTGATGCGAATAAATAATGCAACATGCAAAATTGCATATCCCCAAGTAGCCATTGGAAGATTAGCTCCCATAAGTACTGATCTTGCAACCAATTTTAGACGTTTTAGTAATGATTTTGCAAGTCTATTTTGAGTATGAACATGTGCTACTGGATTCTCAACTTCAATTCCAATTGATATACAATACTCATGAAAAGCATGAGATGTAATTTCACCAGTATTATCAAAATAGATTTTCTTAATCGGATAATTTGGGAAGTGAACTCTTAATTGTACTAATAACTTTGCAAATATTTGATTGCGAGTTGATAATAAAAAAATATGTGACCAATTATTTGATGCATCAATTAAAACCATGAAATATCTAAATGATCAACATGGTGGGTGTATTGAACCACAAATATCACCTTGTATTCGTTCTGAAAAAGAGATTGACTCATTTCTAATTTTTCTGGTGATGACCTTAATATCAACTTTCCTTTGTGAACATATAGTACACGAGAACTCATTGGTCTGAAGAAGTTTTATTTTACTCTTAAGTGGATGTCCATATGAGTTTTCAACTATTTTTCGTATCATGATATATCCAGGATGACCCAACCGATCATCCTAGACAAGAAATTCATTTCTATTTGTAAGCTTCTAGCTTACAATGACATGCGTCTCAATTGCATTAGTATATGTGTAGTACAAGCCATAAGGGAATATTGATAATTTCTCAAATACACATTTTTTATTCGACTCAATTCGAGTGATATAAAGATATTCAATATCTCCTTCATTGTTTGTCTTAATATGATATCCATTTAGAAGAATATCATTGAAACTTGTTAAGTTTCTATTATACTTAGGAGAATAAAATGCATTTTTAATATGCAATCTTGTACCTTTTGGTAGAAGTACAATATCTCTTCCGAAGCCTTCAATTATATTTGTAGTACCAGAAATAGTACTAACATTAACTTCTCGCATTACCAAACAAGAGAAAAATTTACTACTCTTGAGAATTGTCTGAGTTGTTGCACTATCAATAAGACACATATAATCATCATTGGTGATAGTGTCAACATTCACTCTTCATATAAACATAAATATCAATATTAGATATTAATATCTAAGAGGAGAGGAAGAATATATATATATATATATATATATATATATATATATATATATATATATATATATATATATATACAGAGAGAGAGAGAGAGAATTTTATTGATCAAGAAAAACTTATAGAAGCAATAATATGAGAAAATCTATTTTTTTAACACTTTCATCACCAATGAGGTGATCAATGCTTCCATTTGATTTAGCAAAGAAAATAACATACCAAGATGAGTATCATCCATATGGCCATAATCAGATTCACCATCTTCATAAGTAAAGTGTGTTTCTATGTTCTTCTCATTATATTTTAAGATGCTTTGATATATGACAAGTACAACTCAAATGGCCTTCATCACTGTAATAATAACTTCTATTCGCATCTTGTACCCACTTATATACTATGAAATTGTCTTATCTCTAGTCAATCTGGGACTTCCAACACATCTCCCTCACTCCAAGGTATATACATCTTGTGTGTGGAACTAAACATTAATGGATGGTTCGATAGCGACCTAGTAGCGGGTGGAATTATATGTCCAACAAACACAAATCTTGGTAGGATAGACTTTAAACAATGACTCTGATACCATATTAAAAAGTGGACTTTAAGCTTAACTCAACCTCATAAATTGGCTTGTAAGGTGAGGTTTGCACCACATTTTTCTTTTCCTTTTCTTTCACATTATTGTTCCACCTCTGGTGATAAAATGTGTCTTTGAAATTTTCTTTATAACCATGCCCATAATCAATATCACAACCATGAAAATATAAATCAAATGTTGCTGCATTCACATATGGGAATGGAACAGAACTAATTTGGACAAGTTTCATGATTTTCTATCAAAAGTTTGCGCTTTGTTTAGCCATATAAAGGCATGAAATAAATTCAAAATATTTTTGAAATCTCTTTTCACAATATTGTTGTCGTAGGAGAAAATTAGTTGCTCAGATGCTTTGTTTCTTTCTTTAATGGTATCACCAAGACCCATTGCATCTAAATGTATTTCAACATTTTATATCGAATATAACTAATTCTTCCTCGCAATATTAAGGGTCACAAATTCAAAATTTGTAATGTTTGGCGTGTTTAGAAGTAGCACATAAAATAATAATGGTAATATTAATCACCATCATAATAATAAAAAAAAAGATAGAGATGAAAATTGATAAAGTCAAACAATTCTTATCACAAGAATAAGAATATAAGATAAAATTGTAAATGAAGAAAGGATTAGAAAGAGCCTGGATTGAGATAGGTAGATCACTATCCTTAAAGAGCTTCCACTAGCCCTCAATTGGTTGGATCATCGTGCTGATAACATGTCATGAAATAAAGCTAATAATAGAGAGAAGAAGTAAAGGAAGAATATATAATGAGAGAATGGGAACAACTTTTCTGTGTGTCTTATTACGGATAGGAAAAGTCCTATTTATAGATACAACATGTAACCCATAAAGGATACAAATCAAATAGTTAATACAAAATGTTTACATAAATAGTAATGAATCATATGGGTATAATCATATCAATCATATGAGTAACTGTATCAAATCAATGGACAACCATTCATTCATAATAATACTTGTATAATTAAACATACTTTTTAAAATATGATAAATGTCATGATACCTTATTTTAAGAACGTATTAAATAATTTTTTTACCCTAAAACAATGTGGAAATATTATAACGTGGAAAGAATGAGTATAAATATATGAATACATATTATTAATAAAAATAAAGAGAAAAAATAATTATAATAAATTTTAGAAACTCATTTTAAAATCTTAAACTCTGCTTTCCCCTTGGTCTCTTTATATAGGACTTGGACTAGGCTTTTTTGTTGCTAAAATCTCTCAAATATATTTTAAAATAAAGATAAAGATAAATATTATTTATCTTTATATTGATTATGAATATGTAAAAATATTTGGAGAGATATACTCATTTTATCTGTTTGTGCAATATCTTCCAAATAATTAACAGAATTATCAATTTCAAAAATATCTAAAAAATATTCTCAGTTGATATTATCTGATTAATTATCTAAAAATATCTAAATAATTAGCAAGAACTAAATATTGTCAAAAATTCCAATTCATCCCTTGTGCTCTTGTAGTCCAAATTTGTAGGGAAATCCCAATATATCAATAATTGCATCTTAACCCCTTTTTATTTGACCAACATTGACTAGCTTTGACCATCTTTGACTATCTATTGAGAGGTTGACACGTGGCAACATATCTAAATAATTAGCAATAACTAAATATTGCCAAATATTCCAATTCATCCCTTGTGCTCTTGCAGTCCAAATTTGTATGGAAATCCCAATATATCAATAATTGCATCTTAACCCCTTTTTATTTGACCAACATTGACTAGCTTTGACCAAACTTTGACTATCCATTGAGAGGTTGACACGTGACAACCTATGTTGGCCAGATTTGAAAGCAGTGGATTGATGACATGACATGATTTTGGCTTGATTTTGTGACTCTAAACAATTGAATTTCACACCTTTAATGAACCAAACTTAACTTTAGCTGCATCAACAAACGTTAGAATATCCAAGAATATTTTATGCAACTAAAATCACTTTTTAAGATATTTTTATCGCACAAGTTCAATAAACTCAATTATCAGAATTGTGAATTAAGACATTCTTTTAAACAAAAAAATTCAATTAAATACCCATAATTAAACATTTAAATAAGGTAAAAAATATGAATTCATCACACCCCACACTTATCTTTTTGCACTCCTAGCAAAATTTAGTAATTTCAAAACTTGAGGTCTTTTATTTCACATCAACATTGGATCAAAGGAATGAACACAATTAGAAAGAAATCAATCTTCTAGAAATCAAGTTATCATGCATATACAAATAGAAAAGTTTTAGTTTTCACACATGAGTTAATATTTTGAATTCACAAGACAATCAATTATGAAAGAGAGCACTCAAGTTAAATGTATATTTTCTCACCAAAATTTGTTCAAGTGTTTTGACTTGTGTTTTCACTCAAAAAACTCATGGAGTAAACATTTTTAATACTTAACAAGACTCTAATATTCACAACTTTAAGAAAGCATGCATCCAAAGATCATGAGGACTTTTTATAGGTTATAATGGGGCTAAGGCAAAGGTAGGAAAAATTTTAGGATTTTAGGATTTTTGAAATAGTAATGTAGAAAGAATAATGGAGCATAGTTTCAAAAATAACTCTTTCGTTTGTTGACGCAATCAAATTAACACTACTTATCTATAACAACTTCAGTATTGTTAAGAAAGTAGTCAATAAAATAGAAAGGGTAAAGTAACCCAAAGTCGTCTCCCAACGAACACGAAATTGATTTCTAACAAATTAGTTCTTATAAAATCTATACAAAATGATTAGTCAAATAAAATAGTATTTGAAAGAAAAAACAAAAATAGAAAAAAGATAAAATAATATAAAAACAATAATAAAGAAAATAGATTGATTCTACTGTTTTTTCAAAATAGATCCATCATTGGTTATCTAAAGATTATTGCTCAATTAATTGTTGTTGTAGATTTGCAAATTAATCAATGTAAATTCTTAATTAATTTGTTTGCGATCTCACTACTAACCAAAGTAAATTCTCAATCAAAAAGCAAGAACTTTGTAGATTAATCATAGTGAATTTAACCAAAGTACATTCTCAATTAAATATTACTATCCTTAATCATGTCCATTCTTTTACCTTTAAAATCAAGCAAAAAGCTAATTAACCAAAGTACATTCTTGATTAATTCTAGTTAAAGTTTTCACCTCTAATCAAAGTACATTCTCAATCATTGGCAAAACCTCATTCAATCACATGAAAGTTTCTAAATTTAATCAAAGTACATTCTCAATTAAAATTGAAAACCCTTGAACTCATATGATTGATATATTATGTAGATTTACCACCGTGCTAACTTGCTACAATGTAAAAATCATTACTTTTACTTGATTAAAAGGCAAAGACATAGATGAAAATAAATCACAACAAGAATCAAAAGAACAAACTGATTTATTCATTCTAACCTCATAAACCATAATGAAGAGGAAGAATTTTTAGGCTCCCCTAAGGGTTCCTAAACTCCGAAGTGCTAAGCTTGTCTTTTCTGCTTCCCTTTGGTATCTTTAAAGTGATTATAAAATATTTGGAAAATTTGAAAAATATAGTTGGTTGATAATATCAATATATAATATAATTAAATTAATTAAAGATATATGATAAATTTCACCAACTAATATTTGTATTAATTTTCCAAATCAACCCTTTGCATTCTCCTCAAATTATCTTCTAAATAATTTAATATCTTCAAGATATCTTTGTTTGTTGTGGATCTAAAAAGATTTAAGATCTTGTCATATTTAAAAAGATTTGGTAGTTATTATATTTTGATATTTTATGATATAATTAAATAAGATAATTATTTTAAAATATCAAATAAAATATCTAAAAATATATTTTTCCTAAATTATCTTTTATCATAAAGATAGAGAAAATCGTAAGGTCCAATTTTTTTTTTGTCTGTTTCCTCGTCTTGGCTTAACCAAACTACTTCATGTTTTCAAGTTTTCAAGCTTTTTTTGTCATCTTCATGTAATGCTTGGCCTAGATTTTTGTGATTTTGATAATTTTCTATTCTTGGATTTATCTTTAAGGCATCATGAAGCTTTAATCAATTTAATTCCATACCTCCATGAGCTCAAGTTAGTTGTAGCTATACTAACACACCTCAAAATATCCAAAGAAAATTTATACAACTAAAAAGCTATGTTTAAAATCTTTTTGTATCTCATGCTCAATAAACTCAATTATAAGAAATCCCAATTAAATCAATCTTTTAAAAATAAAATTGAATTAAAAATCAAGAATTAAACATTAAATGGGGGCAAAAATAAGCACTCATCACTTACCCTAGGGAAGATCTAAGGTGTGTGGAGTTGAAAAGCTCTCCTTTCTTGGTTATGCAATTTCCCATGGCCAAAAGGAGAAGAGGTGAGAAACTTATGAAGAAATAAGGGTGAGAGTTTTAGAGACAAAGCAAAACGTAAAGGTAGAGTGTTGATACTATTTTTGGGTGTTAACTTTGAGTTTCAAAAGCAGGAAAGGGATTTCACATTATTTATTCTTCTTCTTGTCCCACTTATTATTATTTTTCGCTATTTCTTGTTAGAAAAGTGATTAATCAAATATTAGTAATACTAATAAAAATAAGAATAATATAATAATAATAATAATAATACTAAAACATATATATGAATCAAATAATATTAATCAGACCCAACAATTCTTATAACAATAATGGATAAAAAATAAATAAGAAAAAGGAGTAGAAATATCCATAGAGAAAATGCTCCCACTACACAAGGCATTACACAATATTATGTGCTCCTCTCCCAAGATACAACAACCTGTCAGATCGATCGATTGCAGCGAAGGATCTCTAAACCTTATGACACAAATGCCTTAAAAGATAATATAAAGAAGAATACAAAACACTTTTATATGATCTCTGGTGTTTTTCTTTTCTTTTCTTACAAATGGGGGGAGGGGGTATTTCTAGGTAGTAGAGAGAGACTTAAGAGTTAATTGTAATAAGTTTGATTAAATAAAATATTAATTTGTAATAAAGATATAACTGTTAACCATAAATAAAATTTACCCATAAAACTAAAAGTTCATAAAAATATTAGTAACTATAGGATAATATTTTAATTATATATTTTTTAAATAATATTAAAATATTTCCAAGAATCCCCCATGTAATTTAAAAAATAAAATTAAACAAAATATTATAGTTCAGCGTAAGGAACCTTCCGGGTTTAAGCCTTACACTTAGTGCTTATAAACTTCCACCCAAGAAAATGTATAAACTTAATTATCTTGAGTTATATCTCCTGTGACTGAATTTTAGTAAATAACACATACAATATCGATGTTCATTTTAGGTTTTAATCAGTTGTAGCACGTTATGACCTTGTGGATGTATCTTATTTGTTGAGTGTCACTTAGAGACTTGCCCATGTCTCACAATGGCGGTCCCACCATCACACTCACTAGGTAAACCCTCAAATGGTGGTTTGTGACTCACACTCCTATAATAATTGTCATTAGGTTTAGTAAGAGTTATTTTAAAAAATATAAGCAAAATAATGCACATACCTCAATCTAATTATTGCCATAATTTATAGTACATCTCGTCATAGGAATGAGATATAAAATTTCTTAAAATTAGTTGGTGTACTTTAGTCAACAACAATTTCGTTGTTACCCATTGAACTCTAATCCATGGGATCACAATTCACGTGGAGATGGGTGTCCATTGTTGCAACTAATTTATGAGTTTTACTCTCATTCCCCTCGACGACTCAAATACGTGTTAATGTATCAACCTTTGGTAAGCAGATCTACAATATTTCTTTTTGATCTAACAAAGTCAAGAGAGATAATACTATGAGTATTTAAGTTTCTAATAATTTGCCTTTCATTCTCATATGCCCTTTTTTCATTGACATTTTACTAGAAACTTGAAATATAATAATTTGATTGTTAGAAGGCATTGAAAAAAGGAATAATTTATGCTTGCATAGTATATCATGATAGAACAACAACTCTTTAACATGTTTCCATGATAGTGCACCTCCATCCAAGGTTAAAACATAACCATAACCAATAGTTGATTTTTGTGTCACCAGAATCAATATCCAATTTACATTAACATATCCTTCAATAATCTCAAGAAATTTGACATATTGAATGCCATAACTAGAAGAATCACAAATAATATTTTCATTAGATAACAAAATAGTCCAAGAGGTATCTTTTCACTCATTTTAAGTTTTTGACCTCTGATTAATCATGTGAATTGACATATTGATATAAGAGTTTAAAACATATATTCAATAATATAAATTACTATGAATACTATCATTTTGGAAGAAGAAATTTTTTGAATCAAACATACGAATGAAATTAATACTGAAAAATATTTGATGAATGAACTGTTTGATTGAATGTAATATATTATTGCTCTAATGATTCAAATGTAGAATCAAGTTGCACAAAGTTCATTGAAGAAAGTAGAATTCAAAATGAAGTCTTAGTTCAATCACAGAAGGAAAGAAGATATTCTGCAGAGCATAAGCTAATTCAAAATTGAAGTATTGCAGAATGACGTTGAATATTCAAACTAAAGGATCAAGTCAAAGAATTGATCAAGTCATTCCATATCAAGAAGATTACACTAAAGAGTTGTAATTAAAAGTCTTGACTGCTAGTTGAAGCAACATCAATATAGTGAAGGATGAGCCATATAAGAAGAATACGAAAAAAAGAAAAGAGAAAGAACAAAGTGTTGTAAATTTTTTAAATCTATAGTTTCTTAAAGAAACTGGGTTGAGATCTTGAATGTTGTAATTTTCTTCACTAAGCGAAGTTGTAACCTATGAGCTTTGTTTTACACTACTACTGACTGAGTGTCATTTGCTTACTTTGTAAATGAGATTTCTTCATCTCAGGAGGAGATTAAGAAGGATACTTGGAGATGTTGATACTTGGTGTAGCCTAGAGAGGTTTGTACTAGTGTACCTAGAAAGGTTCAAACTCGTGTAACTTGGAGAGGGTGATACTCATTATTTAATCTTGTGTAACCTGGAAGTCTAGTCTTATATTTAATCTTGGAGGTGGGACTTGCAATTAAAACTTGTTGTGCTAATATAATTTTTCTCTTCATGATATTATGGTTGTTAATTTCCAAATTTGATAGTATTTTGTCTTATCTATGAAGATTTGATATTTAATTGATATCTACAATGGTTAACATTATCCATTCTTTAGTTTACATATAATTTTACTCATTCTAATGGCATCTGAATTCCTTCATTTTTGTTGTTTCTTGAGCATTTTAAAGTATTTTGCATATTTCATTTGAGGCAATAATTGTTCATAATAAATATTGCAGAAAGAAACTTTCTAACCTAGGTAAATACCTATTTGATTTGTAGTTCACTATTGATGTTCTACAAGAAGGTAATCAGGCTTTAGTTGTTTTTTTATTTTACATTTTGATTCAGAAAAATTCGATTCTTCATTTTAAGTTCTAGTTTTTATTTATTATTGGCCTTTTGTATTGTGTTTAAGTTTGGCATCTATAATTATTTGAATCTAATAGTAATGGGAATAGAAAATAAAAAATAAATGGTTTTGGATTATAGATATGACACGTCTTTCTCTTGCTTATACACATACAGACACATGTCCAATAATCTAAGTACTCTGCTTGTAGTCATTAGTCTTTATATTATTGAAAATAATGTTGATCTTTTTTTTAGAGACAAATGTTATAGGTTTTATACATTTTTTGGCATAGTAATTAACATTCACTCCAACAAATGGTATAAGAGTCAAGATTATGAGTTCAATACCTAACGAGACAATTATTGAAGGAGAAATGATTGCATGCGGTATCAATTGTCTTGTGAGAAAGGTGTGGTATATTAGGTAAAAATCAAATCATGATATTTATATACACTTATTCTAATTTATTATAATTAGTAGATCACTTGAATCTCACAATACTTCGGAGTTGATATAAAAAAAAACACTTATATAAGTCCAAGATTCAAATTAAATTAAAAATAAGACTGCTAACAATATTTAATATAATTATATTATTCGAAATATTCTAACATATATAACACCACTTAAGATGGCGAAAGAGGATGAAGAACAAATTTTTTGTCCTTATGAGTGAAGGTAATCTCATTAGTGAGACCAATATTGTGCATGATTTTCTGGTCAAATTGCTAAAGTCTCCCAATAAGACATGACAGGCTTCCATAGGTACTACATCACATAGCATACTATCTTCATACTTCTCTATGGATAACTTGACCTTCACATGATCATTGACTACCAAACCCTCATCTTCATTAAGCCAATGAAGTTTGTAAGGTTTGGGATGAGGTAAGATAGTCAAAGATAACTTATCAACCAACCTAGTGTTGTAGTAGTTACAACATGATCCACTATCCACAATGAGAGAACAATTATTTTCCAAAAGTTTGCACCTTATGTGAAAAATATTCTCTCTTTATGTTAGTGCTTGTGGACTAGGTTGATTGTTGAGGATCCTTCTCACCATAAGAAGATCCCATCACAAGAGTGAGCATCTTCAATCATAGACTCATTAGGTCCCTCACTTCCACTCCCACTCTCACTTTCATCTTGTCTGCTATATTTATCAGCACCCCTAAGAATCATTATCTTTTTGGTGGGGCATTGAGATGTTATATGACCTCTACCAAGACGTTTGATTTCACTAGTGCGAGTGTGATGATGCATTACACTCTTTTTCCTTTCCTTTGGCTAGATTCTTAGGTTGCTCATCTTTCATTTCTTCTTTCTTAAAACTTGTTTCACATAAGAGTTAGATTGAGCTTAATTTCTTTTTGAAAAAGAATTTCTCAAATTTTGTTATTCTACCTTAATGCACATTGGACCAAATCATTTAAATCTTTGTAGGATAGAAGCTCAACTTTATCTCTTATATCAAGATTTAAGCCACTTAAGAATCTAGAAATGGTAATGGCCTCCTCCTCTATGATTCTCACCCTCATCATAAGCAAATCCATTTTCTGCCTATATTCTTCTACAAACATGTTAGTTTGTTGGAGTCTTTGGAGCTTGTCCATAAGCTCCTTATTGTAATTAGAGGGAATGTGTCTCCTAATAAGAGTTAACTTGAAATCATTCCAATATTCAATTGGAGGCCCATTACTTCTAAGCCTATCTTGGACTATAGAATTCCATCAATACATTGCTTACCTTTGAAAGCTAAAGATTCCTAGAGTCACTTTCCTCTATTCACTAACTTGGTGGCAAGCAAAGAGTTGCTCCACCTTCATTTCTCAATCCAAATAAGCTTGTACATCATTTTTGCCTTGAAAATAAGACAATTTAACTCTAATTTCTCTAGGGGTAGGATTTCTTCTTTGCCTCTTAATGTGGGAAGGTTGTTGATAATAATCTCCTATTCTTAGCCTTTCCTCTTCCTAAAAAATTGTTGCATCACTCTTAGACCCCTTGCTATATTTACTTATACTTTTAAGCTTATTTTAGATTTTTTTTCATCTATTTTCTTTAAAGCTTTAATTTCCTCCTCTAAGAGAGCAATTTGGCTATATCTTTCAAGTTGTTCTTTTACTTTGTAAATTACCTCTTGTTGTCTCCATAGTTCAAGTGATTTGAGTTGTTGAGCAACATGTTTTAAACAATGAGTTGAACCCTCAAAATCACTTGTAATGTGGAGAAGGTTGCCTAGACATGATTAAACTCTTTTTGGATTTTTTGTTTGAAAACTAAGTTCTATATTAGAAATTCTAATGAAGAAGTAGATAGAAAACTTCTTGAATTCTCTTCCAGGGAAGAGAAATAAATCACTTGGATTGCTTATATACCAAGTCTTTCCTAGCCAAAGGAATTCAAAGAGTTTTGCACAAGACTTCTAAAATAGAATTGAGACACACATTAAGTAAATTAAACAAAAGCAAGAATTGAATCTAAAGTATGCGGCCTAATTGTGAGGCTTGATGTTGCAAGACACATTCATTGTTTACAAACACTTCACTAATTGTTTAAGGTTCCAATTAAGACATGAGAGAACACCTAAGGCTCCTCCAAGACACTTAAGTAGTCCAAGTTCCACAAGAAAAGAACTTAACAAATACAATTCAAAGAAATACAATCTAAGAAAATGCAAATGAAATGGTTTTCAAGTGTTTCACTCCACTCTTTTTCTTTTAGCTCACTCAAGTGTTGACTTTGCTTTCTGTTTGTGAACTTCACTTGTAGCTTGGAGTTACACTTTGGCTTCCATCTCCCTAATGTAACATCCCAAATTTTAGGATGTCACGGATAGTTAGAAAATGAACACGTTTGGCAGAAAAAGTATTATCATTAAAAATGTATTAATAAAAAAACTTATATTTTAATTTAAATTACATAGTTCAAAACATCACTTTGTCTAAAAATTCAAATAACACTTGCGTACAAAAGAAAATTACATAATTTCTAGTATCTGATTTATAATAACTAAATAACTTATAAAAAACTCCCGAGTCCATCCCAGCCTCTCGTCGATCTACTCCATGCCAAAAGCATCTGCATTATGATCTGCTCCCGTATAACACACGTTATACGATCATCGCACATACAACAAACACACAAACAAACAAATAGGGGTAAGCTAATCATAAACAATGATATTCATAAAATAAATTCATAAATAAAACATGTCCAATAATACTTAACGTCGCATTCAATTAACACATAAACTTTATGATCACAATCCATCCTTGGTTTGAACACACAAACCCCAAATCCAAACAATCATACTAAACCAAACATAGCATCACATTCATCTAAAATCTTCATTAAATTCCACCAAGAGCTCTCAAGCAAGGCAAAACACTCTCAACATGCAACACATGAGAATTTCATATTGCCAACAAAGTACTTACCATCACATCATGCATGGTAAATAAAATTCCATAGCATAAACCCATCAAATTTCCAAATAATACATTCATACAACGAACCCAAACACGTAATTATCATCAAACCACTTAAACTACATAACCATGCAACCCATATAAACCAAGAAAAACCACCAATCACATAACCCATTTATTCACGGCACTCTCCCACCATGAATCACAACCTTGCACACCTTCATGCCTCAACATCCTCACTTACATCTCTCTCTCTCTATCTTTCTCTCTCTCTCTCTCTCTCGGAAAATAACTAATTCTTATAATTTTTATCCAATCCAACTTAACAACACATTATGCAAACGATTTGAGATTTTAGAAATCAAACTGCAGCTTGTATAAAACTCCAAAAATTATGTATTTATATTCAAATTAAATATGATTGAATCAAGAATCAAATGCAACAATAACCAACTTAATGGAATAACTGTAGAGAAAGTTATGCACCAAACAAGCAACAAAGGTCAATGTTGTCAACAACCAAACTACATGGACCTTGCGATATAAACCGCTCTCACTAAAGAGCTCCGATTTAAGATCCGACCGGTCAAAGTCAAGAACTATGTGTTAAGGATCAGCTTTTAAAATTTCAGGTCAATCCAACGGTTAACGAAGTAGTAACCTTCATTTTACGAAAAGTGTGCAGTGTAGAAAAATGGGTAGTGCCACACCATATGCTTTTAAGATGAAAAATTTGCCATTGGCTTGAAAATAAAAGAAAACCTGCACCATGGATAAAAGGAAAAAGAGAAGTCCTATAGAATGCAAAGAAAAGAAAGAAAACAAATTAATCCAATCAAGAACCCAAAAAGAAAAATACTGCACCACAATGCAATAACCGTAATACACTTTTTTTTTCAAATATCTCATCATATTAAATGAAATCCAATGCACAAAGCCAAAAGAAAGAATGGAAAGACTATGCACACATAAAACCATGCAACATAAAACATATGACAAGGTTTTCAAAAGGTTTCATTACTAAGCAAAGATAGAAAAAGGAAACATGGTCAGCTTCATTCATCAAACAACAAGAAAAACAAGAGAAGAAAGCAAGGTTGGCTTCCCCTACCTTGTTAGCAACCTCCAATCTTTTCTCCCGTAGTCTGTTCCTCTCTTTCTACGGTTAAACTTTCATTTTCTCCTCTCATCCACCTCCTCTCCCATCTTTTAGAAACCCTAAAGTGTTTTATCTCCTTTTTTTTTTCAAAATTCTATCTTTTTCGTCTATAATTAACATCTCTAATCTTTTCTATTAATATTTTAAAATTAAATATTTTCAATTAAGATTTTAAAACATACCAAAATCTTAATTGACGTATGCACACCTAAGATTCGAAACCAATCCCCAGAAAACGTTAATATTTAAACCAACCACTAGGCTCCACACATTCTTGTATTATAACACGCACTGCAGGTTTATAAACGCATATATCCACATTAAGTATAATATTAAAATTTTAAAATAAATAAAACAATAACTTATATCACTTAAATAATTATTATAAATACAACAATAACTTAAATCACTCAAATAATAATAATTTCATAATTTAATAACCTAATTAAATTAAATAAATCAACAATATTAATCAAGTCATTAATTTTGTCCATGTGTTTTCTTTTTATTCTAATTTTTCTCGAGTCTTACACCTAAGATGCTACCATGAATATTTGGTCCACCTCCAAAGAAAGCCTTCCACCAAACCAAAGCCAAAAGAAGCCAAGAAAGAAAAGCAAGAAAAGCTTAAATGAAGAAATACTAAACTCAAGAGCGAAATATGTGAAACATACTCAAGGAATTAACAGTTAAAGTAAAAATAGAAATAAAGGAAAGAAACAAGGTACACACACAGAAGAAATTACCAAAATAAAAGTGCTAGAATGGATTACAAAAACCAAAACAAGAATAGAATTGAAGGAATGCTTCTTGTCTCTTTTTGCCGAATCTTAATGGTGCAAGATGACATTCATTTAGCTCGTAGTCGAGACAATCATGTCAATATTATTTCCGAATTTTAAATGCTAAAGCTTAAAGCACATAAAATAATTCAATTGCAAATGTTAGTAGTGATTGTAGTGCACTCTTTTACCACTTTCTTTTACTCTTTTTGTATACTTCCTTTTGACACTTTTTCTTTGTTCTTTTTGTGCTATTTTCTTTCTTTTATCTCTTTTTACAGCAACACTTTTGATATTGATAAATTAAATATTAATATTTTGAAATCTTTGAACAAGACATGGCAGCCAAAGGTTACGACGAAATCTGAATCCCAAAATCTTGCAACAATGTCCATGGCGACTCTTTTTGGTCAGTTGAGAGAGCATGAACTTGAACTTGAGTGTTTAAATGAAGAAGAGGACAAAGGAAGGAAAATGAACATAGCTTTCAAATATGAGATTGTAAAAAGTAAATGCCCCATAGAAGATGAAAATTCAGACAATGAAAACTTGAGTCTCATGATTAAAAGTTTCAACAAGTTCATGAAATCCAAAGGTAAAGGAAAGTTTAGAAGTGACAAAAAGAAGAATCAAGGTTTTTCTTCAAAATTCATGTGCTACGATTGTGGAGAAATTGGGCATGTTAAATTTAACTGTCCAAATCAAAGTGAAGAAAAGAAAGGCAAGAAATTTATGAAGAAGAAAAAGAATAAAGTCTTCAATGACGAAGCAAATCTTTAGTGACTCGATGAGAAAGTCAATCTTTGTTTATTAGCAGACAATGAATCAAGCTGCAATAAGGTAATTCTAATTCTTTTAGTGAAACAAATGATTATGATGAATTACTTTATGCCTTTCAAGAGTTGTATGTTGAATCTAAACATTAAATTCATTGCATAGAAAATTGAAATCAGAATATAAAACTTTACAAAAGAAATTTGAGAAATCTTTAGAAGAAGACGAAATTTTAAAAAATAAAATTTCAATTTTAGAAAATAAAGAGACTAAAAATGTTGAGTGTGCATCTTGCAAAAGTTATATGTTTGATATTAACACTCTTGAAAAAACAACTTAAAGATGCAACAAATAATAAAACTTTTGAAAAACCAATGTTTAAGTGAAAGGATTTTCATAAAAATAAGCAAGCTCCGAAGAATAAAAATAAAAGAATTCGTAGGGTATGGATAGAGAAAGGAAAAACTCATTCTAGAAATATAAATTGTGTAACTTGCTTCTATTCTATGCAAAAGGGACATATACTTCTAACAAATGTAGAATCAAACATTTTTATCTTCCAAATGAAATATTTGTTTGGATTCTTATTATAAAGTAACATGTCTCTAACCTCAAAGGACCCAGATAAGTTTTTGGAAACCAAACCTTTTCAATTATGCAGGTTAATTTCAAAACCAAGAACGTTTCTATGGTATCTTGGTAAGTACTATGATCTTAGAAAAGATTTAGGCATACTAAATGTTAGTAATGTGTTTTGAATTGTGAAAAATGATCATTTTATTATTTTTCAAAAATCACCGTGCAAATAATCTATTATTTCAAGTCATAATCGATTATCATTATGAAATAATCGGTTTTGTGAAAAATAATCAATTAGTTGAAGTTCTAGAAATTTTTGAGAAAAACGGATGAAGTAATAATCGATTATCACTAGTAATAATCGATTATCCTGTGAAGCTGAATATGAAAATTAAAATTTTTGACCGTTTGTACGAGTTTTTCAAAAATTTAAATTATTGGCATTCATAAATGGAAATTAGAAAAATCATTTTTTTGTAATCTTCCTTTATTTAAATAAACTTTTGTTTTCTATAACCTTTAAAGTCTCTCTTTAATTTAAGGGGAGTCATTGATTTAGGGAGAGTATTTGTTCCTAAAATGTTTGTTTTTATCAAAAAGGAGAAATATTACATGTAGGGAGAGTTTTATCTCTTAAACTATTTTTTTTCCATAAAAAAAGGGGAAGAGATAAGCAAGTCTTAATTAAAAGGGAGTTATATTTTATGAAGTTATCTGATTTAGGGAGAGTTATCTAAAGAATTCATTTTTTATTATGATCACAAAGGGGGGAGATATGTTTATGTTGATGTCTTGTAATACCTTATGTTTTAAAAAGGGGAGAAAATTTATTTATCCTTTTTTTTTGGATTAACTACTCTTTTCTCTTAAGTTGTTGATTAAGAACAAGACATATCACAAATATTCAACAACTTTTTATTATCATTAAAAAGGGGGAGATGATTGACAAAAAGAAGAAGATGGACATCTTCCTTCAATAAGGAGTTTTGATGATGATGATGATGATGACTTATGGAAAAATGTTGAAGACTTAAAGAATGCATGTGTAACGTCCCTAAAGGAAATTACTTAATTAAATAAAATAAATAAAAGTTGAAATTCAAACGTCATGATTTTATTATTCCCAACCGCGGAAAAATTTAAAATAATATCCAGTGCGCCAAAAATTCAAATGAAATTAAAACATAAAATTATTACAAATTCCAAGTTCCAATAAAACAAATGAAAACATAGTAAAAATCCTTAGCTCATCGTCTCCCAAGCTAGCCCTCTCTCCACATCTATGCATCAACATCATCACATGTACCATCATTTGCTCCCGTGTAACGAATCACACGATCATCGCCAATCACAAACATAAAAGGTGAGCTTATAAAAATAAAATTAACATATAATATAACAGAGTCAAGACAATACACCCGTCTTATTCATCATAGTTAGTTCTTGGCCAAGACCTTATCCCCAAGGCTTTTCAACCTTCACAACACACAAAATGTTAGTCTCAGATTCAGGGTTTATGATGCTCACACGAACCTGTCCGCTCGTGGTCCTGCCTCTACGAACCTCCCCACTCATAGTCCTGCTCTACAAACATCCTCGCTCATAGTTCTGCTCTATGGACCTGCCCGCCCATAGTCCAACACATGTGATCCACCAGCTACGTACCTCCTCGCGTCTCAAGTGTGAGCACAGAACATACGAATCTACCTCGCTTGTATCCCCACACGAGAGTAACTGGATATGAACCTCCCCGCTCATATCATCACATGTTCACCAGCATCCATGAACCTACCCGCTCATGGCACAACATCCCCTAATCCAAGTATCGTATCACTGCGTAAAAGCAACACACACAAGCCACTGTCCGCAGTATTATCACTTGGCGCGACCTAAGTGCCGCCAAGCGAAATCATTGCAGATCGCCTGGCGGAACCCCCCTCGCCGCCAGGCGCCAAGCTCCATATAGACCTACTATTTTAGGGTTTGTCGCCTGGCAAAACCCACCTTGTCGCTAAGCGCCACGCTGTTGCAGGGACTCCTCACGTTGTTCTTATCGCATGGCGCACACACCCGTGCTCTCGGGCGCTATACCAGAAGCTTACCCCTAACTGTTTTGCACCCCAAATCTGGTTCTAATTTACCCTCAATCCTCATTCAATTCAAAACATACTGTTTCTTTCATTATTGCCTAACCACATTGTTCTATGTACTCTTCATGCGATTCCCTCTCGTATAGATATAAGTATCAACATTTTCATCCACTTGATTTAAGTACATTTTTGCATTCTAGGCCTTACTAACTCATTATTGCATACAATACCCAACAAACTGTCCATCCTAATTTGGAATCTACTGTTTTCCCTATTATTTTGTATCATGTTGTAATTAGTCACCTTCCAATCCCTATATCACTACCTATCCAAGAGCCTAGAATTCACAACAATTAAATAATTTCTCAATACACTTTTAACACCTCTTCCTTTAATCACATCCTCCTTATCATAAATTAGCTAAAATCTCAACACTTCTTAAATGATAATCTACATCTTTTACACCTCATCTCTTACCAGTTAAAACACCAATGCATAATCAATACTTCAAACCAGTTTACTTCTAATAAAACACATTATCTTAATTCTCCTATTATCTCAATTACAATGGATTCCAATACCCTATTCCCTTCCAGTTTCCTTGTCCTGATTTCGGTTCCAATCCATTCACCACATCTTCTCTCATGACTAGCCAATTCCAGACACAAAACTTGTCTCTGTACTCGTCATCGCCTGACGACAAGCTGGGTGCCGCTAGGCGGTACATCAGAACCTAGGTAAACCCCCAGGTTTTTGTACCTACGATGAATTCAAAATGTCCAGAATTCGATCCAGACGCCAATTACAACAGAACGCAATGATTCACACAGGTTCATCAACCCAACGTCCACTGATATTATCCTTTCTAACTCGCACATCCAGTGAGCCCTAATAATTCAAGATTTCAGTTCTTCCCTCTCAAAACTCCCCCTCTAATCATGATTAATCATAAAAAGTGTTCTCACAGCACCATCAAACCCCCAATTCTAAAAGTTTTATAATATTAACACATAGCATCATTCACAAGATCACATTCGGAAGTCACAATGACCTTTGCGCCAACCACAAGCCAAGAAAACACGAACAATGTCGCGGCACCTGGCGGACATTCATCCCTACTAGGCGGTTCATGTCAAAATGCAGAAAAATATAGGACAGTATGATGCGTTGCATAGCTGTTCGGGCTTTACCGCCAGGCGGTTTCTGGGCAGAAACCTTCCATGCAATTATCTCAAGCAAGGTTCAATACGACTTATGCGAATTTAAAACATATATAAACAACTCCCCTTACCTAGAATTCTTGCTCCAATTGGAATTTGGTGTGTGTCCCTAACCCAAAAGCTTTCTTAACCTTTGCTCCCTCTCCAAAAATGGCTTCCACTCCCAAAATCCAGCTAGGGTTTTCCTCTGCCTTTTCATCTCCATGCCAAAGAAAATATTGGCAAAAAGAAAGTTAATTTTGTTCTTAGCAAGGTTTCAACTCATAACTACTCAATCATAAAGCAAATGCACAACCAATTCAACCAATTCATGTTTCATGATAATTTCTATAATTTTAGGAATACATTATCACGACTCACATTCAAATATATCATTAAAAGTTAAAATAATATACAAATGGACATACATAGGACTCAAACACAAGTCCTTTCACACAACTAAGTACACACAACTAAGTACTTTCAACCACTTAAGTTAGTACTTTTCCACGTCATAGCACTCCGCATTAAATGTCTTAAAGGCTTGTACTACCCGCATTTATTAAATAATTATTTAATTAAATATCTAAATTTCTCAGGTCTTACAGCATGGAGCTTGGGTTCAAGAGATTAATTGAAGACTTAAGAATTTAGTTGTTTGGGTCTTGTAATATGTGTATGTTATTTAAAATAGTTAAACTAGTAAGTCAAGAGTCAAAAGGCAAAATCCAAGCAGTAGAGCACCAAGAGAATTTTATTTATATGCAAAACTAAGAATAATTGATTATTCCTAGTGATAATCGATTATCTCAATTAAAAGTGTTTTTTGAGAAAAGCCTATGTGATAATTGATTATCACTACTGATAATCGATTATCACCTACTGATAATAGATTATCAAAGCTAGAAAAATGTTTTCTACAAAGTTTATGTGATAATGAATTTCACTTATGATAATCGATTATCTATAGTAGTTGTGACTTAACTTTTCATATTCTTAACCTAATTTTTGTATAGGCTTCTACAAATAAAGTAGTAGGTTTTCATTTGATATAGAGAAGTTAGAGAAGTTAGAGAAGTTAGAGAAGTCTGAGTACTTTAGAACTCTCTTTGGAAAAGGTTTTGAAAAACCTAGTGTAGGTAGAGCTATAACTTTCATCAAGTGGGATCTTAAGCGATTGAGCATTGTTGTTGTTGCTAGGAGAACTCAATCATCCTTTGTGTGATTCAAAGGAGGGGTTCAATCCTTGTGTAATTCAAGGAAGGTGTTTCTTCATCTCTTGTGTGATTCAAGAGAGATGTTCATCTCTTATAACTTCAAAAGAGGTGTTTTCTAAACCCTAAAATTTCTTATTTGTGATTGTATTTGTGATTTATTTTAGTAATAAGTTAATCTCATTTTTTAGAGATTAACAACTGGACGTAAGGTCTTTTGATCCAAACCAGTATACACACCTTGTGCAATTTTTAATTGATTTTTGATATTAAAAGGGAAAAACTTTAAAAGCACAATTTTTTTAAGAACTCAATTCACCTTCTCTCTTAGTTTTTGTCCATACATGAATCATTTCGCTGTGCGATTTCTAACAAAATCAAATGGCTAAACAATAGAATTTATGACATAAATGGACTACACATGACTCTATACAATACTTATGGATCTTAGAATCAAAATGACTCAAAAACATATGAAATAGAAGATGAATAAAGACTCAAAAAGAAATGTAAAAGGCATACAAATTCACCACATTTGAGTTCTAAAGCACAATAGTTGAATGGTTCCAAGAGGAATAATGATAAGAACCACGTAACCAATTAGGTGAATGGAAGAAGAAAATTCAAGACAAGTAAGAAATCAAAGGAAACAACACAAAATTTAGAAGAAAACATGCTAAGAAAATGAACTTATCTCTTGAAGCTTCAACCAAAGCTCATGATATCACATGATGAGTCCCTTTTCAAGAATGAAACTGTGAGGATGAGAGGAGTTGAATCCATGAAATATTGGATGCGCAAAAGCAAGGTTGAAAAGGGAGGAAGTGGTTTGACAATTGTGTACGGAAGGTGCTCTAAAGTGAGGTTAGACCAACACTCAAGGAAGGAGGCTAGAGGAAGCCACTAAGGGAAGCTCTAGCCTCAGTTGATTCACAATGGGAGAAATGTCTCGAGTCATCTCAATAGAGTTTCTCGACTATATTCATGAATAAATTTGCAAGACCTAGAGCTCTCTTGTTTATAGGAACAAAGGAGAGCTAGATTGTCTTAAAAAAAGGGAGGGGAAAAAGGGTCTATAATATGATATTTGGAGCCAAAAAGAGAACATGAGGGTGGTGTGACTTGCCAACTAAGCAAGTCACATGGTTCATGCACCTAGGCGCTAAAAGAGAAGCTTGGTGGGCAAGCTTGGCACAATTTCTAGGGTTTTTAACCTATATGCTTATGCACACACTCCAGGGCCCATTTATGAAGCTCAACACTCATTTGTTCCAAAACACTTATGAGGCCCTCAAGTCATCCAAGGCTCAATACATGGTCTAAAGAAAACCCTGTTCTACTAGATCCACAATACAAAGTCCAAAATTAAATCCTAACCCACTATTTACAATAAAAGAATTGTAGAGTAGATCTTCACATCCTTCTTAACCCATGTGAACTTCAACTTGGGCCTTACATGTTCATAAGAGTCCATCTTCTTGTATCCGTCCTAACCATGGTTTGGTAGTTGGTCCCTTAGCTAAAGGTTTTTACTCGGTATATCATTTGAATGTCATGTTACTTCACAGTCGATATAAAAAATAACTTTATATAAGTCAAGCTTCAAATTAAATTAAATATAAGACTCCTAAGAATACTTAATATACTTATATTACTGGTCGAAATATTCTAACATATATAAAAGATTATTTTTTACATCGATGTAAGATCATGTCAAAATATGCATTTCTTCTTTTAAGTTCAACGGATGAATATTTAAGCACAGTATATACCGGAAGGAAAATTATTTCAGTCATGTTCACTACCTTTCGTAAAAGATAAAATCATAATATATATATATATATATATCATATAGTTAATTTGGCCGTCTAAAGTGTTGAGTACTATCAGTTTAGGCAAGGAAAACAAGACAAATTTTAAAAGTGTAATCCATCATTCACTGTAGTGTGAATTTCAAAAAATTGTATAACGTAAGTTATTATATAATAATTAAATTCATTTTAATTTTCTTATTTTTAAAAATTAATCCGACAAGGTCTTGCATTTTTGCGGACAAAAAGGCAATACATATTTAATAAATTCATGAAAAACTTGAGAACCATGAGTTTAACAGAAGCACGATTTTGGTTATTTTACAGCGGAAAAACTGGTTGCCAATACAGACCAAACCATTTTGATGATTTAATGTTATAAAATAAATTTCAAAAACATTGACATATTTTCAGAGACAGGTACACGTTTGAAAGTTATTTTTATGAATCGATCCAAACAAAAGCACTTTTACTAAAACCACTGATTCAAACTGAGGTTTAATGAAGATGAATTTGATCTGAGAAAAATCCCTCCACAGCAGATGATGATGCACGTTTAGACAGAACATGCAGTAACATGATGTGATGATGGGTAGGTAGCCCTTAGTTTGGGGCATGTGTTTGTGGATGAGTGTCGTTGTCTGATTGACCCTTTGTTGAAGAGATTATTATTTGTGAGTAGTAATGAAAGAAAGAAAGTAAGAGACAGTGATCACAGAGAGGGAGAGAAGAGTAAGAGGAGAAGGTTGTGTTGTCCGAATTTCCCGATATGGATAACAAGTTTGGGTAACAATAGATCAAATGATTGTGTCCAAATAAGTTAATGAACAGAACTAAACGTAGGAACATGATGTGAAAGGGGGGGCGGTGTGGTATAGGGTTATGATTTCGAAAAAGACAAAGGAATCTGATTTGAAAAAACCAGATTTATGTGTTTAACCTAATGAGAATGAGACAGGAGAAGGGTATTAGTTTGTTGAAAAGGTGGTTTGATTGTTGAAAAGGTGGTTTGATTAAAGAAGAAGAATGTGATGAATAGTTGAAAATGAATTTATGTGGCAGCAAGAGAGAGAGAGAGAGAGATAGAGAGTGAAGGGTGATTCATCGGACTAGAGAAAAGAGAGAGGGGCTAGGTGGGTGAATGAGAAAAGGTGTGAGACCTAGGTAGGGAAAGTGGTGTGCATTTATTTATACAAGCATAGAAAGGTAGGGGCCTGAAGTGAGGAGATAGATTTGTTTCCATGTTTGGGAATTGTGGAATCGTCCCATCACAAAAGGACACCACAAAACCCATCCCATCTCCTGCCATCACCAATTCACATGTCACTCTCCCACATGTCACTCTCACATTTCCTCTTCAAGCGCTGCACCCACAAAAAGAGCTCTTCCATTACAGGGCCCCTTCTCTTCACTATCTTTTCCTCGATCATCTTTCCCACCTTTTCCATCTATCCAATCCAATCTTCCTCTTAATTGCTTCCACCCAACCAATGCCCTCAAACATACGAAAACACTTATGTCTATATCCTTCACATTACACTTTCTTCCTCACACCCTTCTCTTCTTACTTTATTAATCACATTACTTTTCTATATCCATGTTTTCATCCAGTAACCACTTTGGATTTTCATGCATCACATATACCACAAGCTTCAACCGTCTATTTAGCATGTGGAGTATGTCACACGAGATACGATGAGAAGTCGATTAGAAATAAGACAATTTTAAGGTATATAAATAGAGTGCAAATTTCACTTGGTCGACTTTGTGAGATAAAATTATAAGATGAGTAAAAGGAGTTAGAGAAATTCTGTAACTCTGGCTCTGATTCTCAGTGTTTATTTTGTTGACTTGTTCGGATACTGGTATGTTGTTGTGGAGTTAATTTGGAAGTTGTCTGAAACACTTTTCATATCTTCTGTTAGGAAGTGTGCGTGGATTATTTAATTGAGGTTACCATATTTACAGGGTGGGCTTCTAATTCCGATGAGGTTCATTACCATCGCTGAGCTGGTGCAATCACTGCATTTATAATAATGGGACAGTTCCTATGCTTTATTTTCCTTATTTGAGAAGTGGGAGCATTATGGGGTGCAATTTGAGGGAAAAATATAGTGAAAAACATGGAGAGAAAGTTATTTTGGAAGGGTTGAATACTAGGGTTACTTAAGAAGTGTGTGTGTGTAGTGGCGAAAAAGAGGGGCCAGCATGTTTATTTATGCAATGGAAGTTTAGGGGAGGGGAGGTTAGCTTCTAAAGTCATGAAATGTTGAACTACACTTTATGAGGTGAGAAGATTTAAAGGTAACCAAACAAGAAACTTCTCTTACTATATGCTCATTCTGTACTGCTATTCAGTTGTGTGAGTTATTTGCCTCCTCTATACTTTAATTACACTTTTTCTGCTATATCAAATCTAATACACTCTATCAATCAATGCTATTAATCACACCTACACATCATTAGGGTTAGGGTTAGGTTTAGGTTTAGGGGAAAAGGGTGATTTCCTATAATGTGATAAACTCATGTTAGAATTTTTGTTGAAACAACTCCTCACATTTAATACCACTGCCAAAAGAGGAATGATTTTGAAAGGTGAGAAAGAACAATGCATAAAAAAAAAAAATCTTAGTAGAATGATTTGTTTTAGGGTTATTTGGATTATCTGTTAACATTTTAATAGAATAACCGGTTTAACGGTAAAATTGAGTTAAATTAAACACTCTTCATTCAATTTTCTTTTTACATATTTTAAAATTCTCATTATAAGTATTAGTTACACAATTAATTTTAATTTTTTATTCACTAATACGACTATATAAAATAACTACCCAAATAAACAGCAAATATTATATGAAGGTATACCGCTAAAAAATAGATTAAGATTCACTTAAAATCATAATTTATTATCACTTATAACTACGGTTCCTTAAAAATCATAGTCTATAAGTGTTACTAGACTATAGTTACATAAAAAATCTTCGTAAGTGATTTTGAAATAATGAAACCATAGTCTAAAATACTTGTTTTTTACTATATCCGTTGACTAAGCTAAAAAATAATGGTAGCCTATAAATTCTATTACACCAATGATTACGTAAATTAAAAAGCTAATTAATTAACACAGATATTGACCATGTAACATCATGTGACATCTCATAACGTGCTAATTAATGCGGAAACACAAGTGAGCGTCATGTCAATATGTATATTCACATGTAAAGAAAACAGACTGTTCTAAATTTAACAGTTATAAAATAGTTAAATCCAAACTCACGAGAAAAAAGAAAATAAAAGATCAAAAGAATTTTAACAGCAATGAAGAAAAACAAAAAGTAAAACGTATAAAAAGTTTATACAGTATTTTTTTTATAACCCATTTCTCTCTCTCTACATGTCTTTGCATTACGTTGATTATAAGAACTGTTGTAAAAAACACGTAAGAGTGAAAATATTCAAAATAAAATTCTATCACGGAGACATCTCAAAATATTTCTTATTATAAGAATTATCTCCCTATATCAATTAAATAGCACCAAAATTCAAACTTAAGTCTTGGAAGGGTTTAAACGTTAATTATCCAACATTAACTTAACATGTCCATAAAATAAAATAAAATAAAAAATTATACATTGTTTTAGTACAAAGAGTGGGGATGAAATCTTTTGTGATGATATTTTAAGCATAAACACTTCACTTCTAAATCAACTTCAATTTAATTTAATCTTACGAAATCAAATAATCTTTCAATTGTTTTTAATTTTTAGTTTTTATATTTGTTTAAGATTATAGATTCGATTATTTAAAGGATAATCATGTTTAAGAACTCCAACTTTAAACCACAACAAAGAATGAAAATATGTTTGAGTGTTACATATACACTTAACAATCAATCTATTGTTCACTAAACTAACAATGGCTATAAATTACATAATATGACAAAAATGACCAATGTCTATAATGAAAAATGGTTATTACTCTAAGATATATAGTTAGTGGGTCTTTTGGAGTGGCACACAATTGATCCACGTGTTGAAGAACCAGAAACATGCATTTTTTTTTTTTTTGTATTAAGATGAAATAATATTAAAAAGTCAAGTTTGTTCTTTAAATACATTTAACTCAATGTAAAAAATAATAGTTTTTCCATTAATGAAAAATAAATTAATATTCATTCATTCATTCATAATAGTCGGTTTTACAAAACAATTAAACGAATTACTAATTTTTCAATTTGTAATGTAATTTTAAAGGAGTTACTCCTTTTATATACTTCTTCTAGTTTTTTATTTCAGCATGGCAACTAATTTTTTTCTTCCTTCCTATTAATTAAATGAAGGATATATAATTATAAATATCATATTATTTTGAAACTAAAAGAAATGACAGATAAAAAGAAACATTTTGTACCAAAAAAAATGAGAATTAAAAAGAAACGGATGAAGTAACTTTTAGCGAAATGTTACCTGCCTAGTGCCAAAACTAGAGCAGGTTAATTTTTTTTCCCTTTGTTTATTGATTTCTTATATCCAATGATTTAATGATTAACGTAATCCTAGATTTTATCACTGATTCTAAAAAGTTTAATTATGTTTTTAGGTTCTAAAATTAGAGTAAATAAATACTTAAGTGTCTCACATTTAAAAATATAATTGTATTTCTTAAACTTTATTGAAAGTACTAAAATTTATTTTTACGAATTTTAGAATATCAAAATAAAATTCATCTCAATTTTCTGTAACAAATATAATTAAAAAGTTTGAGCATAAATAACTTCATTATAAATAAAGCAAACCTTAATTTAATTTACGAAACCAAAGGTATTGAAAATGATATTTGCAAAAAATCACTTAAATGCACACAGTTTATCAATATTTTATTGAAAATTAGGGTTAAAATATGCCTCTGTTTCTTCAAAAGATCTCAAAATTCAATTTTAATTACATTTTTCATTGATGATGATAAACTAAAGCCATGCATACACAATGACTCATGCCAATGAAATAGTGAACTTTAAATTTCTGCAGTTTCTTTTAACCATTCAATCAACCTCGTAAAACCTAAGCACTGAATGCCCCTATAAACTTTAAATTAACAATAAAGTGATTGATGATTATAACAGAATCAAAAGAGTTGTTAAAACTTGGCTAAAAGTTAAATTTGTTGTTTGATTAAAGGAAAAGCTACATTTTTAACGTTGACTGAATGTATTTAAAAAACAAAAAACTTGATTATCCACATGAAGCTACATTGATGAGTAACAGAATGAAATAAAGTTGTATTTGAAATAGAATGAGTATAGATAGATAGATAGATATACATGTATATATGTGCGATATTTTGGCGATTGTAGATGGTTAATTAGTGTCAGTGCTTGGTGCAGGTCATGTCTGCAAACAAAGCGTGCAATATAATGCTGCAGCAAATTGTACTACTACAAGACCAAGTGGTAAAACTACTCTTCTTTTTGACGCTACCCCACAACACAACACAACACAACACAACAACACATCACAACACAAACACAACACAACACAACACAATTCCTATTCCTATATATCACCCACTGACCCTTTCAAATTGCTATCTTAAACCCTACAACTGCAACATTTTCCTCCCTCTGCTAAACCTACTCACTCCTCTTTCACTCTTCTCCTCCTTTCGAAATATGAACCACGACGACAAACTCACCATGGACCTGGTTCCACCATCTGAACACCTCTGCTACGTTCGTTGCAACTTCTGCAACACTGTCCTCGCGGTAACTTCATCTTTAAACACTGCAAGATAACACACCAACCATCACTCATGCTCTTATTTATTTATGTTACTGTTTATCATAAGGTTACGTTTATACTCAAATATCCAAGCTTTCCAAAAGGGTCTGCAAATATGATTTCAGTTGCAGCATCACAAAGTTTTGCAATATCACAAAAACATCAGAACATGACTACGAAACCTTGTATATAGCTATTTGAAAATGAGTGTCAAACATTTTATAAGGAAAACTGATTTGTTAAGATAAGGAGTACAGGTAGTACTCAGAAGTACATTAACAAAAATAATGTTTCCTAAAATTGAAAGAGGGGACTAGAAATAATATTTACACATGTAGGGTCATGTTGATGTTTGTGCAGGTTGGTATCCCATGCAAGAGGCTGTTAGACACTGTGACAGTGAAGTGTGGCCACTGCAGCAACCTCTCCTTTCTGAGCACCAGACCCCCAAGTTCTCAAAACCAAAGCATTGATCACACCCTCAGTCTCCAGGTTCTGTACCTTCATAATTAAATATTCATATCAATTCATGAACAACATCTATATTCTGCACTGTGTAACACTTGTGTTTCAGTTTTCTTCTTCTTGTTATGCTATATTTGTGCGTTAACGTTTCTTTGAGATCAATAGTGTAGTGATGGTTGGTTAGAGAAAAAAGTGAGAGTATGTAAGCACCATCTGTTTTGTTTCCAGCAGGGGTTTTACAGTAATGCCAAAAAGGGACAAGCATCGTCTTCATCTTCCTCACCAACCACATCCAACGAGTCAGTGTCCCCAAAAGCAGCATCATTTGTTGTGAAACGTACGTAGCTACCACAGATCGAACAACCCTTTTCAGAACCCTCTCCAAACAAATATAACATGTCACTTACATAATCATATGATGTGTTTTTTTCTCAACTCCAACCATGTAAACTTATATCTGTTCTTGTTTCTTTTCTTCTCTTTTTCCTTTCGCAGCACCTGAGAAAAAGCACCGTCTCCCATCTGCATACAATCGTTTCATGAAGTAAGTGCAAAAGAAAGTGTACTTTTTTTTTTGTCTTTTGCTATCGCAAACACAACCCACCCACACCATCACCACACGCTGCACTATCGCATTCTCCTTTATTCTTTGACTGAGTTTCTTTTCCTTCAATTGGTTATCGTGAAATCTAACTTTATTCATCAGTTTCATTGTGTATGAAGCAGACCAATCCTTTCTGAAAAGGCTTATTAATAAGGGTCATCATAAGTCACTTTCATATCATCTTAAACCAGTGTTTCCAAATGAAATATTCATACTCATTGTATATATAACATTCACAAGTTGGTTGATTTTTGCTGTGCATGTCAGAGAGGAGATACAGCGCATCAAAGCAGCGAACCCTGAGATCCCACATCGAGAAGCTTTCAGCGCTGCTGCGAAAAATGTAATTGTTTTTTATTCTAACCCTCAGTTTAGGCTTTAGGGTTAGTACTGCGCATGCTTATAACTAGCTTAAGTTTCTTGAAACTCACAAGATATTCATTAATATATATAATATTCCTAATTTGTTGTAGTGGGCAAGGTTCATTCCAAATTCACCAACTAGTTCAGTTTCTGCAAACAAAGTGAATGTAAGAATTTCTTATCCTTATATATTAATTATATATTACCGTTTAATCATTTCTTAATCTTATAATTATATTGATTTTATCTTTTGATTCTTATAGTTTAGTCTTTACACGTATCATTTCAATTGTTTTTAGTCTCTATAAATACCATTTTTAATTTTGCTTTTCGTCTCTCTTATGTGAATTCATGTGAATATTAAAAATAGCATAAAAAGAAACGAGAATGATTTTGAAGTATAAATTTTAAAACATAACATTTGTTTAACTAAATGAATAATTAAACCATTATTAATTTCTTGGTTCACCAAGATTATTATTAATTTTGTGTTAATTTTCATTAACTGGTTTGTGCAGGCAGATTGATGGAGCTGTGGCATGATGGTTGAGAGAGAGTTGGAGCAAGTTAACTTAATTAGGTGTCACTTAGTTATATTTAATTAGGTGTTGTTCATTTTCTACATCTATATCTTTTAATTTCCTTCGGAGATGAACTTTGTGTCTTCATGTTGATCTGAAATGTGTTTAATTTAAGAAGGCAGGACTTATGTGCCTATATGTATTTACTAATGAAATATTTGTTAATCTAAAATGGTTATGTTTAAGTGTGTTTTGATCCATTTTCTGATAATATATTGGAAAATGTTTATAGGATAAATTGAAAGAGTTTGAAAGTAATCTTGCACTTTCATTCAATAATAATTCTCACATAAGTACCTTATGTTTCAATCTAGTTTGTTACCAGTGTTTTGAAAACATATACTATAACCTAGTTGGGTTTTATAATGATTTATATATACAGTTTGCATGAGAAAGTGTACTTTTTTTTTATGTTGAAGTTGGATCGTCTCATTTTATTATATTAAATAATATTCTTAAAATATAATAACCACCTATTAATTAAATATATTTTTAAATATGGGTGGTATTTTATTGGGGCCTTGCCCCTCCTGCAACTAAAAAAATGAAAATTGGAATATCAATTAATTTATTCCACTTGAAAAAGGTACCTCCTACATCTTTAAAAAATATTCATCATTTTTACCATTTATTTTCTTAAAGTCTAATGATTATAAGGAATAAAAATTCATCTTAAGCACTGAATTTTAAAAACAATAAATAAAAAAATAGCTCTCGTCGGATTACTTTTTAAATAAATTAAATATCTATATGTTTACTTAATAAAGTCGTAAACCCCAATAATGTATAACATGGTCTTTTTAATAAAAAAAAAAAAAAAAACTTATATAGTAAAAAACAAAACACTTAGTGTTCTAACTTATATATATAATATTACAGTACAATTGCTTGTTAACCTGTCCCTTCCCAGAAAACGATATATTCCAAATATTCTGGTTACAAAATAAAAACAAGTAAACCTTTTTGAAATTATGTAATTTTTGCCCATAGTAAAACTGCATCTACAAATATGGGATTTTTTTTTCTATTGCCTACATTTCCAATCCTTCAATATTATTAACCTCAAACCTCACAGTTCCTAAGATCTTCATAACCAGGGTGATATTTACTGCACTTATATGTGGTCATGACTAGAGGTGGAAAAAAATATATCCAAATTTCTAGATTCGATCCACTTGTGTTCATATCTAATCTATAAAAAATTCAATCCATTTAAAATCTATTTTATTAGATTTGAATTTCAATTTGATTTTTATTTTATATATTTTATGAATTGAATATTAATTCTCTAAATCTAGATTTTCAAATATGGATAATCCAAAAAATCTAATCCAAATTTTCAATCTAAATATTTAGTTAGGTTAGGCTAAAGGTCGAGATAGACTAACCCAAATTTGGTTGGATTTCGGTAGAGTCGACCCTGTACGAAATTTGGCCGTATTTGGTCAACCCCAGTCAAAATTTGGCCCAATCGGTCCTGGACCGAAATTTGACTGTATTTAGCCGAGTCGGTCTAGAACAAATTTGACAGTATTTAGCCGAGTCGGTCCAGACGAAATTTGGCCATATTAGGTCAAGTTAGCCACAACCGAAATTTGGTTGTATGTAGTCGTGTTGACCTCGACCAAAATTAGGTTGAATTCAGTCGAGTCAGCCCCGGCCAAAATTTGGCCGAGTTGGTCTTTTCCTAACTTTGGCTGTATTCGGCCGAGTCATTTCCATGGTGAAATTCGATTGAATTGGCCTCGACCAAAATTCTACCAAATTCAACTGTATTGGTCCTAAGTACACAAGTTTTAGAAAAATCAATTTAAATTTCTTTCATAAAAAATGGATTCTTGATTTTGAATTTTATCCAAATATTTAGATCTGAATTTTAAAAAAATTCAAACTAGTTTTGTTAAAAAATGGGATTTGGATCGAAAATTGAATCCAAATTTTTAGATAAAAAATGATGTAAAAAATGAAGTTTGGATCGAAAATTTAATCCAATTATTTGGATAAAAAATGGACGTGGGTTCGAATATTAAAAATCCCATCATGATCTTAGAATATTCTGACCGTAATATTATCTATTTGTCCCTATTTTAAATACTTCTCTCCATTTACTGCATTGTGCACTTGTAATCCCTTCATCCCTTTAATACTATCTCATAAATATTTTTATACTCTCTATTGGGCATAAGTTCTGAATATGATAATATTACTTTTGGATTTGTGTACTTCAACCAAATCGGAAATTTTAATTCTTTCTTTCTTGTTAAACATTCCTTTAAAATCGAGCTTTTCATTTTTAAATATCATTGTGCTAGAATCCTACAGCAAAATATTTATTTTTAGAAAAAAAAACAAATTTTGGCGCATTCGACCGATTTGGCACCAACCAAAATTTGGCCAAATTCAATCTTGGAAGAAATTTGGCACATTCATCCGAGTTGGTACTGACCTAAATTTGCCGAATACGGTCGAGTCTATCTTGGTCAAAATTTGACCGAGTTGGCATTGGCCAAAATTAGGCTAAGTCGGCCCTGACCAAAATTTGGTCATATACGGCTCAGTCAACCTCTACCAAACTTTGGTCGTATTCAATTGAGTCGGTCTTGACACAAATTTGGTCGTATTAGACCAAAATAAACTGAGTCAGCCTCAGTCAGAATTTAGCTGTATTTGGCCAAATTTGGCAGAGTCGATCCCAGACAAAATTTGGCCGCATTCAACCGAGTTAGCCACTACCGAAATTTGGCCGTATTTGGCCAAGTCGATCCCGGTTGATACTTAGGTGAATTCAGTCGAGTCGACCCCGACCGAAATTTGGCCAAGTTAGTTCTGATCCAAAGTTTGTCGTATTTAGTTGAGTTAGTCCCGACCAAAATTTGGTCATATAAGGGTGAGTTGACCCTGTCTAAAATTCAACCGAATTGGCTCCAACCGGAACTTGACAAATTTTGACCACGTTGGACGATGCCAAAATTCGGCCGAGTCGAACCCAACCGGAATTTGGCCAAGTCGGCCCAACAATTGATCGAGTCGACCTTGGTCGAAATCTTAACAAATTCGATCTTGTCAACCCCGAAAGCACAAGTTTTAGAAAAATCAATTTAAATTTCTTTTATATAAAAATTGATTATGAATTTTGAACTTGATCCAAATATTTAGATCTGGATTTAAATCTTGATCCAAATATTTGGATATAAATTAAAAAAAAAATTCAAACTAGTTCTGAAAAAAAATAGATTTAAATTCAAAATTTTATCTAATTATTTGAATCTAAAATGGATCTTTAAAAATTCAATCATTGATTTATCCTTTCCGAGATTTTTAAAGACATTTTTTTACATAGATTCTCTTATTAAATTGTTTAAAAAAATATTAATATTCTTTGAAACAATAATTTTTAATTTTTTTATATGTATTTAGTGTGATTGTAAAATGATTAAATAAATGTTTTATACTTTTGAAAAAAGTAAATATATATATATATATATATATATATATATATATATATATATATATATAAAGTAAAAATAATAGAAGTATTTTTACTTTAAAAAAATATTTAAGATATGGTACAAGATTAATAATAGAATAATATAAAAATTAAAATTAAAAATATAATTAAAATAGTTCAACTATAAAAAGAATTGCAAGAGTTTTAAATTAGTTACAAAGCTAAGTTATAGATATCTTAATGTATGGTTCTTTTAAAGAATGATTGTGCTAATTAAGTTTTGTACTTTTTATTATAGTCATGTTTTTATTCAACACGAGTTTCTGTTAGTCTATTTACAAGAGACGAGTCTTCTTTTCGACAATGCGAATTTTGACGAGTTTTTTCACAACAAGTAGAAGACAGATTATTCATTGCATGAATTACACTACTGATAACATTGTGTAGGGATAATGTTTATTTTTTCACAGTTGGTTTTCACAACATTTTTTTAAAGTTAAGAAGATTGAAAATCATATTTTTTGCGGAGGTGTTTCACTTTTAAGTATACAAATTAATATAAAAGAAAACTTAATACATTTTTAATTAATCACATTGCAGAAGATATTTTACAGTACAGTTTACAAAAGTAACACGTGAAGTTAATTCAAAGTTACTAGTGAGGGCTTTTCTTCTTACACCGCATTATTACTAAGTGTATCTTATACGAAGAGAGAAAAACTGAAATATTCTCTCATTGCACCATATTATTGTTCTATGATTACTGCTGCATCTTCATTCTTCAAGATAATGATGTGTGTTTATTTGAGATGATGAATTTGAGCAAAAGTGAATGTATGTATTTGAGTGAATGAATTTTTGTTGTTTCTTTTAAGGAATTTGAAAGTAAAGTGAATGAATTTGAGAATGAAGTTTATGAGAATTTGTGAATGATATAAATAAAAAAAATATTTTAATAAATTAAAATATAAGATTACTATTTTACCCTCATAGTTAAAATTAACATATTGTTACTATTTAATATTATTATTATTACTTATTAAATATTATTATTTTTTATTATTTAACATTATTATTATTACTATTATATATTATATTATTATTATTATTATTATATATATATGGAAGAGGAACATATAGTTATATATTTAAGAGGCAACATAAGTTAGGATGTTATGGTACCTGAATTTAGGATTAGGGATATTATGATAAAAGTTCAATTTAATCTTAGAAATCCTTTCATTTTGGTAAGATATGCATCCCACAAATTTTCTTATTCACTCGCTCAAAAATATTTGAAAATGAACCGTTAGTAACTTTGTGAATCCGTTCATCACAATCTATTATGTACAATGAATTTATCCAAACAAACAAACCCTAAAGAAAGAAAAGAAGAGAGAGTCGTTTTAAAAAAAATACTTATTCCAGAAAATTAGTTCAGGAATACATTATATATGTTATGGAAAGCTTATTCCATAAAGTATGTTCCCAAAAGCTTATTCTGGAAAATGTTATATATGTTTTGAAAATTTTATGAAGAAAATTTTGTTCGGAAAAGCGTATTGCATAATACAATTCATGCATTTTGGAAAGCATGTTTAGAAAATCTTGTTCAACAAATCCTATTCTAGAAATTATGTTCTAGAATATAAAAAGTTTGTTCTGAAAGACCTATAGGACACGTATTTTAAAAATTCTGGAGTTGCAGTTAGAAAGTTTGGGGATGCAGGAAGAAAAAGTCATAATTGGACATCCTTGGAAGGCCCATTTAGTCATCGGACTTTATGTTTATCCAAAGCTGCTAACACAATCTCCTTCAGGCTGCTATCTGCACCTCAATAATTTCTTCATGCACCCCCATAATTTATACAATATTTTCTTCATCCATTCTCCCTAGCAAAGTCATTAGGGATGCCACCACGCAAAAACACTTTCACTTGCTCAAACAAGTGTTTTTCTCTGGACTCACTCTTCACTCCTCTTTCATTTTCATTAGTGGTGGGTTGCACTAAGATATTGAGGTCAAATAAAACGAATTCCAAATCATGTATTGAAAAATATGCTATCGGGTACACCATTCCGGAGAAGACGTTCTTTTTTAATATTTTGGAACAAGTGTTTCAGAAAGTTTTTTTGCATTTGGAAATGTCTCCCAGAACATTCATTCCAAAAAAGTATTTTTCTAATTGGATATTTCGGAAGCTATATCTGAATTTGAAATGTGAAAACTATTTTCGAAACAAGTATTCTAAGGTATTTTTGGATCCATAAAATGACTGTCGAAAATCCTGTTGAGAAAACTCTCTTATTACTTTCATTGATGACAATGAAATATACCTTGCTGTTTTTGGAAGTGGAAATAAGGATAATGTATATGGACTTGGTGCATTGAACAAAAAGTTTACTCCCACATGTGCTATCTCTAGTATTAGCTAAACTCCAATGGTTTATCAAATAAAAGAAATGATTGAAACTATTCAAAAATTAAAAGGTAAATCAAAAGCTAAGGACAAGACATTTGAAGAAAAAGTGGTACAATTGATGCAAGATAATGAGCAACAGAAGTAACGCATACGCCAAGAAGAACATATGAAACTTGTTTTACAACACATCCAGTTGAAGAATCCAGAGGCTTCTGACCCTCCTAGCAATGGGATGGTGGTCCACATGAATATTCGTTAGGCTGAATTGTATGATGACTTTTAAAACTTACAGATGTATTTAGAACTAATTTCATTTTGATTTTATGTTGGATCATGTATTAAACTACTTTTTACTATATTATATGTTGGAGTTTATTGTTATTTAGTATAATTAAATATGTAGCATTTATAAGCAGGTATAAAATTGAATAAGCAGGTTGATTTAGCCATTAGTTTAACCACCGATTTTATCTATCGATTTAGCTACCGATTTAACTATTGTTTTAGCCACCAATTTTGGCACCAAAATATTTTAATTAAATTAAAAAACATACCTATTTACAATTGAATTAACGACTGAAAATCATTTTGTTAAATTAAAATTTGTTCCTATTAGCGACCAAAAATTCAGTTGCGAAATTGGTCTCTAATGCTTCAAGGTGACCAAATTTTTAGTGACAGATTAGCGACCATAAGTTTGTGGCTATCTAGCCATCGATTATAAAATCGATGACTAACTGTTTTGAGACTAGGGTTTTTACCAAAATTTATGTTTTGTGGCTAATTTGATGGCTAAGGGTGTTAGCCACCGATTTAACCCATTTAGCCATCGGTTTCGTCGGTGGCTAAAATGTTTTTTTCTAGTAGTGTTATTTTCTTAACAACCATAACTAAGCTTTATTGTTTTAACCAATTTGATGAAAATGTTGATGATGAAATTGTAAAATCTCTTCAAAAATTGTTTAAAATTAATTACTTTTTGTACATTGTAGATAAAACAATTATCACGCTTTAAAGTAGATTTAAACAATTAAAAATATATATGGATATATATATATATATATATATATATATATATATTATTTTATATTAAAAAATTAAAGTCACTAGATTGTATACTTTTGAAATAAAAGTGTTAAAATCTTGAAAAATCTTTGAAACATAATGATTTATTGGATCTTGATGAATTGCATTTATTTTCATAATTAAATATAGAATTATAGTAAATTATAGGATTGAAAAAATATAGACTAATTGACATTTTTAATTATAAAAAGAATTATACTTATAAAATAAAATTAACAATTTCAGTTGCTGTAGTCAAAAAAAAGTTTTTCAAAGTCTTAACAAACAGACTGATTTTATTATCTATTAAAAAAGATTAAACAAAATTAATTCCGACAATATTAAACTCAAGAAGTTTAAGAATACACTTTACATTTTTATTGACGTAAATATTAAAGAATTTTCTGTGGTCGATCTTCTTTCTATCTATCTTAAGAACTCAAAACTCTTTCATACTAAGAATAGTTTATCGTAGAAGACACTTCATCCAAATCAGATAAGAACGCCAATGATTTTTTAACTATGCGTTAAACACTTTATTTTTTTACATAAATGTTAAAACAAAAGTTTAAACACAAATTAAAGTACTTTTTAAAACTCAGATAAAACTACTTCTATTGTTGGAAGTCCCACATCGACTAGAAATAAGAAAATTTTATAGTATATAAATGAGGTGCAAACTTTATTTTATAAGTTAGTTTTGTAGAGTTGAGTTAGGCCTAAAACCCAGGTTCAAATCAAATGAGTTATTTATTTATTATTTTTTTAAAATCTAAACTTGTGTAACCCTATTGGCTTGTGCTTAGAAATTAAGTTCCATTAGCAATAGAGCCCCTACCACCAATTTATGCTCCAACAACACCATAGGGGCCATCACTCAACCTTACCCACTTCTGATTTGTGCTCCAACCAATGCACTACACGACAAAATATCTAATGCATCTACCACTATTCATCTTTTTCCACCTTTTTATCCTTTCTTTCTTCCTCCACTATGCTCTTTTATGGACAGTACTTTGCATAGCTTAAAAAGATATATACTCACTCTTTTCATTTACTAATTTCTTCCTTTTTTCTAGGCTTAAATTTACTTTATCAACTCTTGGATTAACTTCTTTTCCAACCTTTCTTATAGGATCAAACCACCCAAAAAATATGTGGTTTTAGTTTTTGTGAATTAGTATATGTCTATCTTAGATATACAAAGTGGAAGGATTGCATGAACAAGGAAAAGTAAAATTCAAATCAGTGGCTTTTGTTTTCCATTGAAATTTGGTTATTAAAGGATCACAAACCACTATTTTTCTTTTGTTTCTTATGTAGTTTATATGCAAATGTAATACACACTATCATATCTCTCATAAAAAATTGTTTAATATTTTTTTTTATCCTTCTCTATCATTATGTAATAAGTTATAAATAATAAGAAAGAGATAAACATAATAGTATGAAATATTATTGGAATAATTATTATTAGAATATTTTATATTTTGAGTTTTTTCTTACTAGTGTGAAACTTTAAAAATCAACATGAAAATTGGTTAGACGTTCATTTATTGTGAATTTTTAAATAAATTTACAGATTTTTTTTTAGTAGTGTGTTATACACATAATATTTCTCTTCTTATTTATGTAATTAATTTTCTTCCATTAGTCTCTATTAATTTTTCACTTTGTTATTACCTTTAGAAAATTCTTGAACCTGATACTAGTGAATTACATGGTTGTTGGCTATGTTGTTTTCATTGCCCACTTTAAGTAACATCTTTTTTTCTTCTTCTTTCTGTTCATTGTTCACACCAGTTTTCTCAGCATGTTTGCAATTAATAATGCTGTGTACATGCTTAAGACATCAATTTCCAACATTATATCTGTCTTTCATAAGATATGAATTTAGTATATTTTTAAGATTTTATTACATTTTCTTTTGTTTTGCAATTTAGCTAATGGGCATGCATGGTGGGTCTATTCTGTGCACTATAAAGAGAGTGTCTGCCATTGAATAATAGTTGGAATGGATGTTTTATTTGTACTAACAAATCAAGCACATTAATTAATTCCTAACCCATTTCATTATTTTCAAATGATGATCTAATCATCAAAATTCAATTCCTCCATCTTTAATATTAAAACCTAAAAACACAACTTCATTATTTTAAATATTATAATACAACTGTATTTTAAAAAGAAACATAAAAAAAAATTCAAACTAGCTTAATTATATTGATAATAATAGCTTCAATTTACACACTCTTAAAAATTTGGAGGTTTTCAATATTTAGAAACCCTACATATATAGAAGGTTATAGTTTTCTTAAAGTTGTTCCAAAACTTACCAAAGTTGTGTAGTGGACAAGGACATAAATAAAGTCTTACTATTACACTTACAATAAATTCAACATAAGAAGATTAGTTGGACGAAAAGTTTAGTCATAGGTATTAATCGATGAGAATAATGTCGTGTCACATTAAAAATTTAAAAAGGTGTTTTGTACACCACATGGGAGATTCCTTCATTCACAAACATATTCAATTGACGATCACCCTTAAAACAAGACCAGTCAATTTCTTCCCTAAAGAAACACTCGCTTTCATGAATAATGACATATTATGAGAGAATGATGACCAATGCTATAATAATTGATGACATGCAACTTGCATTTTATCACAAAGTCTTCAAGAAAATCTATTTCACATGGAATCTTTTCATTTTACATGTGAAAAGAGAAGTGTAAGTGCACGCATGTACATATTATTATATACATTTTTCTCTGTGAATGTTCTAAATTGTTGTCACTTTTTCTCTTAACAACCATTTCAAAGGTTTTTGCCAAATTTGTTTTTGAAAATTCTACATCGACTAGAAATAAGACAATTTTATAGTATATAAGTGAGGTGCAAACCTCACTTTACAAGTCGATTCTGTTCCATCCGATATTAGGCTGCTAACGGACCACCAAACACAAGAGTATGATTGGTACCTATGATAGTTAGAGCATGCATCAACGAGGCTACAAAATTTGGTTACAATTCATTCTTCAATTTTTTTCCATTTTGGCCAAACTCAATTAAATTAATTATAGATTTAAAAAAAATAAATTAAACTAATCACCACACTAAACAACAATTAATTAGAATATTACTTAACGATTTATTATATGTCTTTACAAATTACTATTATTAAGTTCTTCCCTCATGACCCCCACTAAAAAGAAACCAAAAAGGAAATATCTCATAACATTGTATATTCAAAAGTTTAGGTTTAGACTTTCATCACTCTCATTATTGAGAATAAACATTTTAATGTAAAGTTTGTACAAACAGAATTATATTGCATGTATTTTTACTTGTCATTATATTTCTTTACACTATATCCTAGTCTTAACCTAATTTACTTAAAAGAGTGAAATTATACGTGTGACATTTCTCATTTTGTATTTACTACTTTAGATATATCTTTTACGTGTTGTTCAGCCTATAAAGATTTGTACACCTCAATTAATTAAAACTTAACATAGTTTTTTAATTGAATTATAGTATTTAGCAAACATTACATTTTTAGAGATTTGATGGTCTCATAAAGGGAAAAATGCTTATTCTAACCATTTAACGTTATTTCATGTATAGAATTTGAACTGAGAATAAATAAAAATGATATTGTATAAGTTGATTGAATGTGGCATAGATTAGCATCATAATCGAAAGAGAATATTAGAAAGAAATTATAAGTTTTGTTTGGCAGAGGATATTATCCCCTTGTGTGCTTTACACATTGTACGGTGCTTCAGATAAAACGCACAAACGCGCTTTCTTATCTTCTTCAGAATGACAGAATTCAGCCCTCAAAAGGTATTGGATGCTGTACTGCTTCATCAAACTTCTTTATATCAATTTATCTTTTACATTACAAATCTTTTTATTTTATAGATGTCACTCAATAAAAAAAAATTAACACGCCATTATAAGCTATTTTTCTAAATAATATTCAGTTTAGAGTCTTTAAACAAGGTTTTAAGTTCCTTTATATTTTCAAGTTCATTTTGGATATAAACTTTGACATTTTAATTATATTATTCATCAATTATTTATCATTACATGAAATATTATTGAAAAAAAATACATATAAAAAATTACATGTTACATAAATAAATTATACTCACTATACAAAAATTTAAATAATACATGAACGTATTATATCAGTTACTTATATTATTTTTTATGAATAAAAATAAAATTAACTAACTTACCAGGTCCTTTAAAAAAATATAAATTTTTTTAAATTATATATTTACAAAAATTCAAACACTAGCGTTGTTTACATATAAGTTTTTAATTATATTTTCTCACGTATTTTCTTCCTCTAATTTTTCCTTTCTCTATTTAATAAAAATAAATAAAGACATAATGATCTACAGAAATATGTAGTAAAAAAATATTATTTTTATTTCGAAGTGTTAATAAATTTTTCAATTTTAAGCATTTTGAAATCAAAGGATATAACTCTCTTCTCCTTCTGTTATTAGTTTATATTCTTTTTGGCTTAAATATATCATTAGTGCAAATTTTCGTAAATTTTGTTTTGTTTGGTTCTATTTTTTTTAAAATGTTCAAAATGATTCTTGTTTTCAAAATTAAAAAGAAAGTTCTTCATTATATTTTAAATGACAAGGAAATTTCTTAATTATTTTTTAAATTATAAGGAAAGTTCTTTATTAATTTTAAAATTAGAAGGAAAATTCTTTATTGTTTTTTAAATGATAAGGAAAATTCTTAGTGTAAATTTAAATTTTAATAAAAATAAATTTCAGTATAACATTTATATAGAGATTAAATTCGGTCAATTTGGAGAAGGACAAAATTGGGACTGATTTGAATAAAAATAACGAAAATTGGGATTAAATTAAATACAATTAACGAAAATTAAGACCGAATTGAATATAAGTCACAAGACACTCACATGTGACAATAACACTAACTTGACACGTGGTAGTGACATTGACTTGACACGTGGCACTGAACATTGCCACGTGTCACAATGCTGACTTGACACGTGGATAACATTTTAAAAATAAATTTTTTTAAAAAATATTAAAAAAGTCACGAAGTGACACGTGGTAGTTGTTGTTTATCTTCCGTACATTTGTAAAAATGACCAAATTAATCACAATTTAAAAAATTAGGACTATTTTAAATATTTCAGAAAATGAAGACCAAAGGAAAGAAGGTTTACAAAAATTGAGGATAAATTATGTATTTCTAATAAATATTAACTCTTTATGGGGCTAGTTTGGTCTCACGCTTTTGTTCTTCTTTTCTTTAATAATATATATGTTTCATATAATGACAAATAATAGAAAAATGTTACCGTATCAATCCAATTGTGTTCTATAATGATGTATATATTTATAAATATGATAAAAATAATGAGATTTTATAAAAAATAAAAAAAAGCATGTTGATTATTGATAAGTTGCAAGAACATGAGAAAATATTAATAATATAACTATAAAAAAATTGACAAACGAATATAAATGAGAAGAATTCTATTATTATTTAAAAAATTATAATGTTAAATTGTGTACCACATTTGTCTACCTCTTTTTACTTTATAATTATATAAAAAAAATTAAATATATTTTTAATCTTTAAATTTTAACGCAAAATTAAAATTTATTTTTGTTTGAATCTTTAATATATTTAGGTTCCTAAATTTAAGAAATAATAGATATAATATTTTTAATTCAATTAAATTAAATTTTGTTAATATGTCAAATATTGACACATAAACAAAATTTAACTTAATTGAAAAAAAGGAAATATATCCATTTAGTTTTAAAGTTGAAGGATCAAAATATATCAAAATTTCATATATTTCACGTTAAAATTGAGAACTAAAAATATATTTAATTTTATAAAAAATTGTAAAACTTTATCACAAAAAATACGTTTTTTTTTAATTTTATTTTGTCGATCACACTTTACTTTTTCTTATACATAAGAACTAGACAGACTTTAGTCCTATCAAACCTGAGCATAAGTTTCCAGCAGTCGAATGTGTATTCCCATTCCTATTCGCAATGTGTCCTTAAAATGAATTTTGTCTTCGCTTTGCGTATTAGGTTCTAGGTTGAATCACATCACTCATTATTGAAACATGAATGTGAACCAACCACAATAACCATTACACAAGCCACCCTTAAAAATGAACATATATAAATAAATATTATTAATTTATTTTAAATATATTTTAATTTTACATTATTATTTTGGAGTAATTATACTCTTGATAATGTGTGTTTTAATGATGTCAATAAGTAAAATTTTGAAGGAATAAAGGATTTAATAAGATACCTTTTAGTAGTAAAATATATATTAAAAGGAACGTGTTAATTTAACTTAAGGTAATATGCTATTGTATATATATAATTATAAGAATATTTTCATCAACGATTTTATTCCATATTTAATGCTTTATGATCGGAAATAATTTAATTTCATATGAGAAAATGTTAAATAAGAATGGTTCATTTTACTTAATTTTCTTCAGAGTTGAATCCTATGTCTACTACTATCATCAAATATAATATCTTACATAAAAAAATATATTATTTATTCTTTATGAGATACTCTATATTTTCTCTGTTTTAATCCTTTATGTATTACAAGTGCAGTTAAATCAAGATTAATAAAAATATAATTTCAGAAAAAGATCACACGAAAATCATTAGGATATTTGTTTCAATATTAATAAAAAATTAACTCAACAAATATACTCTCAAATTCTACAAAAGACACAGGACAGCAATCACGAGATATACACTTTGATTAAGTAAAAAGAGAACCATTTGATAACCAATTGTTATCTGTTTTCAAAGCATTTCTAAAAATGAAAAAAAAAAATCAATTCCTTTCTAGAGTTAATATGTTATTTAGTTTGGTATCACAAATAACCATTTGGCCTTCGAAAATGATATTTAGACACAAAAAGTGGACTCATTTTTGACACAGGGCCCACGTAGTATTTAATCTTTAATTTAAAATTTAAAAAATATGGAAAACTGAATCCAGGCACGTGTGGGTCAAAATTTAAAGAGGGAAAATTGCTCTCCCAAATCCAAAAGCTGCACCTGATTCTTCCATCACCACAACACACTCCTTCTTTGTTTTCTACCCATGGGTTCCTTCCATTGGAGAAAAACGCAAGCTTGATAAAATAACTTCACCGTTTCAGAGAGAGAACGACCACCATCGTCACCAAAACAGTGTTCGTCGAGTGGGTTGCCTTTGCCATGGAGTAGAACGAGAAAATACGAAAAGCGAAAATTAGTGACTAAGAGAAGGTTTCGTGTTGGTAGCCTTAAATATCATTTTCGATTGCAGTAATAACACCTTCTTTGTATGGTGACCATAAAAAAAATCTCCTAAGTTACTTATGATGTATGTGGGGAGTTGTGATGGTAAAAATGGGGAGTTATGTTGGTTATTATGGTCATCAGTTGCAGTACTTAAAAAAAACAAAAAAATTATATGTCACCACTAAATGTTCAGTGTGGACAAAATATAAGACAAAACGATTTCCATTGTCATTAAATTCAATAGCACCTTCTTTGGATGGTGTCCATGAAAAAAAGTCTCCTAAGTTAATTATGACCTATGTGGGGAGTTGTGATGGTAAAAGTGGGGAGTTATGTTGGATATTTTGGTCATCAATTGCGGTACTTAAAGAAAAATATATATATAATGTCAACACCAAATGTTCAGTATGGGCATATTATAAGACAAAAGGATTCTCATTATCACTAAATTCAATAACACCTACTTTGGATGATGGTCATGTAAAAAATTCTCATACGTTACTTATGACCTATGTGGGGAGTTGGGATGGTAAAAGTGAGGAGTTATGTTGGTTATTTTGGTCATCAGTTGCCGTACTTAAAAAAAACAAATTAAATGTCACCACCAAAATATTTAGTATGAACATAATATAAGACAAAACGATTTCTATAGCCACTAAATTCAATAGCTTATTCTTTAGATGGTGCCCATGAAAAAAAAATCCAAGTTGGTTCAGTTTTCCCTATCATTTTCGATTGCAGTAATAACACCTTCTTTTGATGGTGGCCCACATTGAATATTTTGGTGGTGACATTTAATTTGTTTTTCTTTAAGTACTACAACTGATGACCAAAGTAACCAACATAACTCCTCACTTTTACCATCACAACTCCCCACATGGGTCATAAGTAACGTAAGAGAATTTTTTACATGACCACCATCCAAAGTAGGTGCTACTGAATTTAGTGATAATGGGAATCCTTTTGTCTTATATTATGCCCACACTGAACATTTGGTGTTGACATTATATTTTTTTTCTTTAAGTACCGCAATTGATGACCAAAATATCCAATAGAACTCCCCACTTTTACCATCACAACTCCCCACATAGGTCATAATTAACTTATGAGACTTTTTTTTCATGGACACCATCCAAAGAATATGTTATTGAATTTAATGGCAATGGAAATCGTTTTGTCTTATATTTTTTCCACACTGAACATTTAGTGGTGACATTTAATTTTTTTGTTTTTTTTAAGTACTGCAACTGATGACCATAATAACCAACATAACTCCCCATTTTTACCATCACAACTCCCCACATTCATCATAAGTAACTTAGGAGACTTTTTTTCATGGTCACCATACAAAAGTGTTATTACTGCAATCGAAAATGGTATTTAAGGCTACCAACACGAAACCTTCTCTTAGTCACTAATTTCCGCTTTTCGTATCTTCTCGTTCTACTCCATGGCAAAGGCAATCCACTCGACGAACACTGTTTTGGTGGCGATGGTGGTCGTTCTCTCTCTGAAACGGTGAAGTTATTTTATCAAGCTTGCGTTTTTCTCCAATGGAAGGAACCCATGGGTAGAAAACGAAGAAGGAGTGTGCTGTGGTGATGGAAGAATCGGGTGTAGCTTTTGGATTTGGGAGAACAATTTTCCCTCTTTAAATTTTGACCCACACATGCCTAGATTCAGTTTTCCATGTTTTTTAAACTTTAAATTAAAAATTAAATGCTATGTGGGCCCTGTGTCAAAAATGAGTCCACTTTTTATGTCTATATCATTTTCGTTTGGCCTTAGCTAACGGAAATGATATTTAGACATACTTTTTAGACTTAATTTTGACATTAATAACGTGACAAGGCAGTTTCATTCTTCAAATTGAATTTCATTAAACGAAAATAAGTGTGGCACGTGCGTCAGTTTTGGAGGCAAAGGGAAATGAGAGAAGTTTTTGGCAAAGAGAAGAATGGCTTGGAGAACTCCTCAACGAGAACACTTCATACACAGCAGAAGCGACAACAACGGGATTCAAAGTCAGCGTTCATCCAAAGCGATTTCTTGTAAGTTTCCTCTCATTCCATCCCTTAGCTTTCCCACACCGTGTTCATCGTTCATTCTTTATCTGTGTGTAAAGTTCTGACCTTTTTGGGGAAAATGGTGTTGGTTTTCATTGTTAATGGCATTGTCGTTTACTGTGTTCTTGATGTTGTTCCATACATTGTGTGCATTCTTAGTCTTTTTGGGTGTATTTCAATTGGTCATTGTTGTTGTGGTTTTCTATGGTTGTGGGTTTGTACACAACATAATATATTCGAAAAAATCTCAAACAAAGCACATTTGGGCAATATTGATTTTTGGTAGTGTTGTGTTGTTGTTGGTAGTCAAATTTTTAGGACATTTACTTCAATGGTGGCCAATAGTCCTTTTTCAGAAGTGCGTTGGTTTTTCATTTATTTGTTGGCCAATACTAGATGTTGAAACCATTCACATGCAAGAAGTGCTTGAATACTACGATTTATTTGTTAAAAGTTAGTTGGTGCTAAAGTTTGTTGACATTGTCAAGCATTTTAAAGTGAAAAATTATGGATGGATTCAAGATATGTCAATTGAAAAGTTACTACAATGCAAAGTGAATGACACTACTGACATAAATTTTTGTTGTTGTAGTCATTTGTATAAGTATACAAAACTATATGGTAGATCCCCAATAATTTTGAAATGGGTCACCACTTTAACGTCAGACTTGATGTGGAAGTTGTCATGAAAAGAAAGTTGCAACTCTGTTGTTTGTGTATATTAAGTGCACTGTTAAGTTATGCAGAATTATATGTTGACAATAGCAGACCTTGTGGTTTGTGGAATGATTGAAATATGGATAGACAAGTTTATTTGATGTCTTATTAGATGAAAATGTATGTCTAGATTTCTTGTGTTTATGCTTTTAATAAGAAGAGTTGTGGACATTTAATTGATATGAATATGGAAGTAAGGTTCTTTATATATTACTTGTGATGAAAATAGGATTGTTAAAGGATATGGTGATATTGAATAAAACTCTCCAAGTAATCCTACAGTTGTCCCAAAAAACTTTGAAATAGTGTTTGAATATTTTTTCTCATTTCAGCGACTACATATCGTGGTAGTCGATTAAACTTGATTTATTTATTTACGAAATGCAAATAATAAGCAAAATTTTCAACTATGAATCTACAAATTCAATATAACTCCCTACTTAATACAATAGTACTACCCACAAACTTCATAACAAAATGTTTGCACTTTAATGTAAGAGCAATAGTAATGAACAAAATATCCTTCAAAATTCCCACTTTAACAATTTGTACTACCCACTAACGTTATAATTCAGTTTTGAGACATTTTAAAAAAAGGCCACCCAAGCACATAACCTAGTTCTACAACTTTTTTGACATGGAAATGATTTTTAACTTAGGTGAATTTGAGGATTTTGTGTTCACAATTAACTATGTCCTTCATTTAAAAATTGCAAAAACTGAACAAAATATCGATCATGACTACCCATTTATTTAATCCATACTCCCAACTTGTGTAATGAGTCATTGAGGAACCATTTTCAAAAATCACAACCAACAACATAATCAAATATTTTATGTTTTGTTCATTCAAATCATTTTTTAGTAAATTAGGGTGATTGTAAGGATCTTTTTCTGACACCTAAGTTTTCACTTCAATCAAATACTGCGGAAAAGTCCAAAATATTCATCACCACTCCCCACTTCTCAAGTCAGTAGTCCCCACTTATGTTATCAGTTATTTATGGTTACTATAAAAAAAACCCAAGTAATGAACATACCCGAAAAGTGATTATTTAGGTAATGGAAATCAATTTGCAGTATATTAAGGTCATCATGTTTTGTGGACAATAAACTTTGAACCCCATTTTTTAATTAGAAATTATTAGACTAGAATCTTCAATATCACTCCCTACCTTTTTAGTCAGTACTCCCAACTTATGGATTTAGTTATTGATGGTTACTTTTATAAAAAACCAAAGTAAAGAAGATAACTAAATATTGAGTATTTAGGTAGTAGAAATGAATTTGCATTACATTAAGGTCATCATTGTACGGGAAGAAGACTAACCAAACATTCTTGGTTTTGATAAAAAGGAAGAGAGAAGTTTCATCTTCGACTTGGTGTTCTAATAGTTCTTGATTTCATTACTAGTCTTGCTTGCTATATAAGAAACTTTAATTTACAGCAAAATCATCATAGAAAAATTAACCATCCTATATTAATAATTTTTTTTGTAGTAGAAGGAGCTGGGCCATCCACCACATATTGAAGAAGTTTCTAAGCCAACATAGATACGAGCGGATGGTCAATTTGTGGATGAGCGATGTAGGAGAAAACATTTATGTGTAAATTTCTTTTGTTATTTATATTATTATAATATGTATTGTATGATATATAAATATATATATATATATATGTATATAATTTATATTTTTGAATAATAGGAGCAATTTGAGAAGAGAATTTCTGAAGCAAGATCAGATGCTATATATATCTTCTGTCGGACAATTTGAAGAGGAAGAGAAAATAAGGATTAACACTTGGGTTCTTGTTGATGGTGGAAAGAAAAAGGATTGAATCTACAGGATTGGACAACAAGTTCAAAATTATAGGGAGGGTAATGAAAGGTTAAGTCATCAATTTTCATCATTTTTCAATGTTGTTGTTCCTTACTTCCTCTTGATGTACAAACATTACTTCAACACCAATAGCAGTAAGAACACCAACAAGAGGAACCACAACAAAACCATCAAGACCAATGTTAAGATAGATGTGATCACAATAATTCTTAGGCATTTAGTTTTAATGTTTACCTTTTGGATAATCTTAGCACTTCATTTAGGTTACATTTGGACCAAACTAGATTTGGATTGTATCTTCTTAGACCATTACTTTGTTATGAGTTGTTGGTCCTTGATTTTGGATACATGTTCTTAGTTCTTTATTTGGATTGTATATTGCAATGAGTAGGTTTTGGATATGCTATATTAGAACTTTATTAGATTGTCATGTGCACCATCTTCAATTGATTTAGTGATGATAAAATTTTATTTTATTTTTAATTTTATTACATTTGAGACACAAAAATCTAAAAGTAATACATATATATATATATGTATGTATGTATGTATGTATGTACATACATACATACATATATATATATATATGTATGTATGTATCAGTATGAAAAATAGTTATATACGAAACAAATTTGTGGGTAAAGTCCACATCAGTTACATATGGATTTATTCTGTATGTAAAGGTAGTCAACATTTCATATGGATATATTTCATAGGTAATGCCTTCGACATTACAAATGGAAATATTTCGTAAGAAATGTCTTTAGACTTTACATGCCAATTATATTTTTGTATGTAAAGATTCGTAATTTTGTACGTACTGTTACCTATGGATATTCTGTATGTAAAATTACATATGGAAATTCTCCTTATGTAAACTACGTATGCTATCTTTACATGAGATTTTTTTTCTGTATGTAGTCCATTGGTATCAATATTTCCTTATATGAATAAATTTAACATAGTTGTTAAACTTAATAATTTATTCAAAAGAAATATTTGGAAACTTAATCAATTATGAAAATTAGATATAAACACCTTTTTCTGAATACAAATACACATGAGATGTATATCTAAATCTAATTTCAACACATTTCTATAAACCAAATATTATTTTTTAACAAATTATAACAATAGTTGAATATTATTTTCAAATATTCATATGTAATAAGTAAAATGTATATTTTTACTATAAAACTACCATTGATCAAGGTGTTTGTGATAATGGTCTTTACGTTAGTTCATCTATAATGGATTCGAAGAGACTTTAGACCAATCAACATCAAAGAAATTAGATTAAACTTATTTTTAAATGAGATCAACATAACCTTTAAATGGCTTAAATCAAATCTCGTATATGTTGGACTTACCTCTAAAACAACATTTATCAATGTTACTATTGTTAGGTCTATTTCTACGTCTAAATCTATGTTCTCAATGAAAAGAAAATATTTTCTTTCAGCACATGTATATATTGTCAACTTTCTTTTCACAAAATAAATTTCAAGTGTAATTATTAAGAGTTTCCACATTTCTTCGCGGAAAAATGTTACGGGTTTAAAATATTTTAAACATGACAACAATCACATTAACTTTTATACAAAATACTAAATGTTTATGACACTAGATAGTTGAACAATTGAGATTCATTAACGTTAAATAATTCAATATAATAATAGAAATACATTATCACTATAATAAATATACTCTTTCGAGAGACTAGTAAATAGTAAATTAAAAATTATATAAAATAAATCAACATAAAATTAATGTTTTATTGTAAAACGATAATATTGATCTATCAGATAGGAGAAAAAAGATAAATTTATTAAAGAACATGGTTTGGTTGTACACTTTAACAAGAAATATTTGAGGAAATGGG
>Ga0214545_1000835_pt1 | contig 53640 bp, 30 predicted proteins | sample CNSS4metaG_FD_160064 | JGI IMG/M metagenome (GOLD analysis project Ga0214545, IMG submission 160064) | Root nodule microbial communities from cowpea collected in UCLA plant growth center, Los Angeles, California, USA - CNSS4 | ecosystem: Host-associated > Plants > Roots > Nodule | place: USA... | reverse complement strand
TATTTAGTGTGCCCTCCCCCCCCCCCCCCCCCCCCCCCCACCGCCATTTTGTTGCAGATTTTTACAGAACAATAATTTGACTGGTCCAATTCCAGCAAATCTCATTGGAAAACCAGGACTGAATGTCAGGTAAGTAAAGACCTATCTTTTCTTATTGTCAGCATCAACCACAGTTGTTGTTTTACTGACATGTACTTATTTATTACCAACAGAACTTCTGGAAATAATTTCTTATCCCCTCCGGCATCTTGAGTGATTTTATTTCCTTCCAATGTAAAGATGACGACTATTCTGATTTTTCAAGAAATGTTTATTCTTTTACTGCTTAAGAAGAGTATTCTGATTCTCTGGTGGAAGCTCTTCTTTGTCAACTCATCAACTGAAGATCAAACTTCATCTCAGCCTTCCCTTGCTGGAGGAGGACATACGGATTTCTGGTATTAACTTGGAGTGTACTTTCAGATTGGTCAGTCGTTTCAGTCTCAGTTCCTTTCAAAATGGAATGTTATTTGAAATTGCAAATCCTTGTATAGTAATTATTCATTAGTTTATTCAAAATTTTGGTTTTGCTTTTTCTTGTTTTTCATAACTTGTTTTGTCTATTTTCATACTTCTGTGATTTGTATCATGCTCTGATATTAGAGTAATTACCGTGTCTTGTATTTTTACCTGACATAAAAGCAGTTGTTCGTGCATATTGTGCCTTTTTTTTTATTTAAGAGCATAATTTTTTGTTTATCGATTTTTAGCCAACGTGAGATTTGAATCTTAACATTTCTCTTATGGCCTGTTTACTCGAAAATATAATCATAAATTTATAAAAAGACGATACTTGAGAATTGGGTGCGAGAAAAAGTGACGGAAAGATTTTGTTTCCCCTTGCATGATAATGAGGAACAAATCACTTTAAACCAACTTTCACATTATAAGAATGATAGGAGGTGAAATAACTTTTTGTATTCCCAAATTAACTTTTTGTTTTCACGTTTCAATCTTTACTTTATGTATGGTCCAGGTGAAATGTGAAACCCGATTTTTACTTATTTCGGTGGGGGTAGCTTCATAAGTTATGCTGCTTGGCTTTCATTTAGAATTTTATAAATTCATTTTTTGAATCCGAACACTTAATTTAATTTCATAGATGTTTAATATGTTTTTAAAAAAGTCGAATGAACATACAAAGTTAAAATGCGATGATTTTACAGGGTTAATATTTTTCTAGTTACATAAGAAGAAAATACTGATAATATATAAATTAGTCACAGAGAATGAGAGTCTTGTTCTCTAAATTGTATATTCGAATTTATATAGTTGTAGATATGTCCTTTTTGCATATTATTTCTTTTTCTTGTTTTTATATTAACTATCCAATCACTTAAAAGTGTTTCAATTTCATATTCACATTAATCTAAGTACATGTTTGTTGCATCATCTAAGATTATATAAAAATACTAGACAATATTATTTTAGATAAATAATCTTACATTAAAAAATTGATTATAAATTGAAACTTAAATTTTAGTAGAAATAAATTTTTTAAGGAGTTTTAAGTTAAATAAAATCCTTCTATAGTATTTTTACTACTAGTTAATTATTAAAATATAAAAAATAAACATATTTAATCGTATTTAAAACAAAGTTTAGAAAATCATATTTATTATAAATCAATTTTATACAGTCTTATAAAAAATAATGACACATTTTTTTATCAGCATAATCACACACTTATTGAGCAGAATCTAAATTAATTGAGTAATATCCAAATATCCAGCGTGGGGTGTGATTCATGAAGGTATATTTGATTTGAAGCCCAAAATCAGATTTATGAAGGCGTAACCATCGCCTTCTTTTCAGTGGAACTTGGTTGGTTCCACTACCATTACTGCAATTCAGCGTTCCTAGTATTCAAAAGATTATTGTTTAATCTGCTTCTGAAGTAGAAATTCTGACACTTGTCCCTGAAGGAATTCAAATATTGCTGAACGTGGTGTGAATCTTTAGAAGCGAACACTGATATTTCTCTCCCTCTTGTTTTCTCTTTATTTTTATTCAGAAAAAATGTATTATTTTAGCAGTGCATAATAATTGCTTGCGTTGATCGATCGATGAGATGTATGTGGCTGACAGGTGCCCATGTGGGACTCGCAAGTTGAGGAACCCTGCATCTTACTGCATCTCACTGCAACTCACTGTCTCGTTACTCTTCATCAATCAAAACTACCGATGCCATTGCCAACCCAGGCCAAAATAATGCACAATCCAATGATTATACGAGTCAGAATTTACATTGTAATTTCTCAGATCCACCCAAATTAACACCTAATCTACCATGGCAACATCATTTGTTGGAACAAATATAAGAAATAACCAAAACCAAAACCAAAAACAAACTTATTCCAAAGGATAAAAACTAAATAAATAAACATAGGCGTGGTGGCATGCAACATCTCTGGTTTACCTCTCTAATTTTCCTTTCTTAAGTGGGAAAAGAGGGGGCAAGGCACTGCTTTTCACCTGTGTGCAAATTGGCACGTTAATCATCGGTCTAATTCTAATAGTAGCTGACCTTGTTCTCTCCAACCCTTTCTTTACCCTCTTCACTTGCTGCTCTTTGTTGTTATTCCTTGACCCTTCTTTCCCTTCTTTCGCAGCTACATCACCCAGTGAGCTTGCGGAAGAGGAAGAAGACGAGGAAGAAGAAGAGGGTGACAAAGAAGAAGCACGTTGCTTCTTCAACCTCAACAACTCTTTCCAAAGAACGGTGCACTTTGGTGGCCTTGGAGATGGGTCATCGTCTACAAACCAATTTACTCTACTACTATTACTACTACTATCTTCTTTGTTGTTGCTCACCACTGCCTCCTCTTCTAACTCCTCTTCCTCCTCCTCCTCTCCCTCCTTGCTTTTCAGACTGATCTTGCTCAGCTTCTCTAGGTGCTGCATCTGCCAAAAGGGTAGGAGCTTCCCTTCAAAGAAAAGCTCATCAGCAGTTAACACTGTGTTGTTGTTGCTCATGTTGTTTGAAAGGAACTCAAACTCGGCACCATTCCTCGCTCTCTCACGTTCCTTCTCTTGATCTTTCTCGTACTCAGCGTTTGGACTGATGGAGATGAAGTTGTTCTCGTCCAAGAACTCTGCTGAGAAAGATATTCTAGGACTTGAAGGTGCATCACTAGATCTGGGGTTGCCATCAATAGGTTCAAGGGAAACCATAGTTTTTTTTTTTTTTTTGGAGAGTACGGAGAGTGAGATTGTATGTGGACTTGTTGGCAACTGATGAGGTTTGTGCTCTTAGGCTCTACTCTAGCATATGCATGAGAAATGAGAGATTTTTAAAGGGGGAGAAGAGTGCTTTAATGTTGCTTTTCATTTTTAATCTCTCTTCTTTTAACTGTCAGGACGGTGAGATTATAATAATCAAATGGTCTGGTAAACCCGAAACAAATGATTTAAGGTTCTGTTTAGAATATAGGGACAGCACATGGACGCCTTGGGAAGTAAAAGACAAAAGCTTTTCATTGGCAATTCTTTGCATGCAAGCCTCAACCCCCGTGTCTGCATGCTTTAATATTTTTTTGAATATGTGTGTCTGAGTGAGTGGTTTAAATTTAATTATTACTTTTTACCATTTTACTTTCCCATTCCATTGATAGAGGGAAAGGAGTATATATTTTTCAATGGAGGGTGTTATGTTATGCTGTCAAGTATCATAATTTTTTTTTGGCGTGCTGTGGTCTTTAATCTGCTTAAATAAAATAATGCAGGACTTGCACACTCCTAAATAGATTTGGTGTGGTCAGTGTCACTTGAAAGTTCAAATATAGATCAAGCAAGAAGATATTGGTGGGGTTAGAAGTTGAACAAGAAGTCTAAAATTCAAATGCTTGAAATTTCAGAAGAATTAGTTTGGCATAAGAGATGTTTGAAACATTGGATTCCCTTAACTGCTAAAAAGGAAAATAAAACTGAAAAGGCTTGAAAATAAAATGACAACTCCATGTGATTACATGAATGAATATGGTAAAGATTTTGAAGTGAACATATGTAGGCCTTTTTCTTTTAGATTGTTTAGTAATGGTTTGTGCAGTACAGAAGATGAAACACAAAAGACAGAAGGGGATGAAATTATTTGAAGTTATATTAAGGCTTGACAAATAAGCTTAAGGATCCTGATGACACATATATTACAATTAAAGTGCTTGGTCAAAGAAAGATAGGATTGTTATTTTGACTCCACCTGCATGCAGGGACTTAACATGGAGGAGTCCCAAGCATGTGGGCACATGAGAGTAGTTTCTGAGCATGTGACAACTGGGGTTAAAGATTGAAGAGATATGAAGGAAATGACCAAGTCACCCTCCAAATAAGTTGGTCACAGCTGGTTGAGTTTGTGATTTTTTGAATGTGCAAATGAGTTTATTGTCCTAATCAGAGGAAATCAAGAGTTAAGCTCTTGAAAAAGCTTCCCTTAAGATTTGGGCAGGCTCTTATTAATTCCTGACAGCTAATGAACATTGGGGTAAATCTTTCAATTATTACACATTGGCTTCTTTTGTTTATAAGTACATTATCCTTGGGCATTCTGTGGTCCTGCCGTGGACTATTATTGAAGCGATCGACAATAATGTTAAGTGACAGCAGTGTGAAAAAATACAAAAGACTTAAACATGTGATTTCTCATTAATTTAAAGTGCTAATTATGCAGATCCTTACCCAAAGCAGAGACTTGTGCCAAATTCAAGGACACTTAATACTTCACCTTTTCTAACACGTCCACATCCTGAGATTTCACATTTCACCAATTAGTGCATGGCTTTGGATTGTTCTAACATTTAATGTTCAAAGTATTTTATCCATAAATCGTGAGCAACATGGCATGTTTTCAAGCTCCTCGAGTGATTATCCTCAACAACTGAACTCCCACTACACTTTACAGTTCAAGTTTCTTTGTAGTGCCAGCAATTTCTTTATCTCCTTTTACAGTTCTGCAGAAAGACCAAGAAGGGAATAGTAAGAGCCCTCTAACCATCAAGTGTAAAGATTAGTGCTTCTCGGCACCTTGACCTGTATCATTCAAGTGGGGCCCTTCAGAATTGATATGCATGTACTATCCAACATCGTCAGTAACAGACAAGAGTAAAGAGTTATGTAACAAGAACAAGAACTTAGTAGTAGTACCTTCCAATTCAGCATATATGGGATAGCCAGGCATGTGTTGCTTTGAGAGAAAGAGGGGCCACATATTTGTCTTGTTGGTGTGGAATTAACATGAAGAGGCTGAAATGTGAAACTAAAACTCGTTGCTCCGTGCACGTTTCAAGAGGAAAAAACATCTACAGTTTATACAGATTCAACACAAACATGGACACATACAGATTCCATGATTCCGAACTATGCAACAACTCCTATACAGAAAAAAGGAGATTCACTGAAAACACAAACACGTAATGATTCTAAACCACGCAATTTTTTTTAGAGACCAATAGATTAATCAGAGACATGGACACTTAATGATTCTAAACTATATAATAATTTCTGCAATGATACACAAGCCAATGTGACTACACTGTTCTAGGAGAAAGGGACCTTAGACCAATAAGACCATTGTATTAAATTAAAGAGGATTCATGTCCATCACAGCTGTTATGAATAAAAGAGAAAAGAAACGAAGTAATGTTTCGATTTGACTACGACCCAAGTTATTGAGCTCATAATAAACTGAGCTGGCATGTTGTTTACTTTAAAAGCGAAAAATATAACCTTACTTTCTTAGCACAGAATTTGTCTTGATTGTTATTTCTGTTAATAAATTAAAATTAAGTGCTCCTCTCATGTATCTGTTTGATTAATTGGTGATTGTTGTAGGTTATGAATAATCTGCAAAACTGTACTCTTTTGCCCTTCAGAAACAGGAGCAGAAAATGATTGGTCTGTACTTTTGTTGTCATAGCTGAAACAAGGAAAGGAAAAATGAGATAAAATGGAGCACTAAAGAATATTTAGTTGAAGACAGAGTTTCCTAATTTTTGAAATAAATAAGGATAGGTGGTGATTAAAATGTTTTAATTTAAGAATAATAGGGTGAGTTTTGATTGGGAGATTTTCCACGCAACTTGATTGGTACAAGTTAAGCTTCATGGTGAAGGTTGACTAGGGAGGAGTTAGGCTTGTTTGTTAGGAGTGTGTCACATAGCATACCACACCTTTCAATACTAATTCAAATCAACAAGAAGAGTCCTCGGGACAACAAATTAGGACTTCACTCATAACCTTTATACTTTTTATAAATATTTTCTTTTTTATACTCCACTTTTACATCAAGGGTCCAACATATTCATTTCACGTGAAATTATATATTTATAATATGAATATTTCAATATTTATCTTAATAAAAGATGACATTTAGAGACGTTGGTTTTAACCCCAGTTATCTTTACTCTTTAAAGATTTGAGCCGGTTTGACTTGGAAATTTTTTTATTTTTTTAAAATATGGATTAAACTAAACTCCACTCACTTATCTATAAATTAATTATGTTTAAACTGGATTAAAGTTGAGTTAACCCATAAACCACCACCAATAGCATTTTAGTAATATTTTTCTTCCATTTTTTATAATTATTTACTACTTCTAATTATATAAATTTACAATTTAATCTTTTTAAATACTAGAATGATGTTTAAAACTGTTTGAATAATTTGGATGTTTAATTTATTTATTTGGCAAGATATATACGAATATAGGTTGATACTTTAATTTCAACTATTATTTTATAATAATATTTGGATAATTGGGTGAACACTTTAATTTTCTACCATAAAAAAAATTAAATTCGGTCAATCCACTTTTATTATACTGTATAAATCGTAAAAATAAAACATTTATAAGTGAAACTGAATTACAAAATTTTTGAGTCAAAAAAATAAAATAGGTTAAATTGAATATTTTTTTTAGTAAAGTAAAAACATAAATCGTGAGTGTATATGTCATTGTAATGGTTTATTCAAAATAAATACTTGTATTATAAATGATAAACAAAATAGAAAATGTAGAAGAAAAATATATGAATATTTAGCTTAAATAAATAATATATTATTAGATGTGGAAGAATAAAGGTAAAGAAATACTAATAAATTTGGGACTTAAGATTTTGCTAGAATATTAAAGAACACTAAACGAACAGGAACAACATGAACAACTTACAAAAAGAAGTGAAAATTTTACGATTTCAAATAAGAGAAATAAAAGTTGAGTCTACTAAACTCGAAGAAAATTATATAATAAAACTACTACAGCTAGACAAAAGTTAACACGATGAAGTAGAGGAGTCGATAATAAGACTTTACGAAAACTGTCCAGGTACATTAGTTCTAATATAAAGATAGAATAGGAAGGAAAATTATATTATTACTCTTTATTTTTTACTTTCATCTTATTTTTTAATTTTTTAATGCGGTTTAGCATTAATTATTTAAAAAAAAATAACAATGATATATTAACAATGACTCGCATTAAGTTATGTTAAAAAATAAAGGAAATGGGAGAAATAATATTATTATCCAAATAAAAATTATGATGGGCAGTGTTTGTAATGAGAAAAACTGTTACATAAACAATGTTATACTAACTAAAGACAACAACCAATAAATAATACTTGGAACCCCTTATTAACAAAAATATATCTTCTTGAAGTTTTGGATCAATGAATTAAAATCAGAGATAATTTATTTTAATTTGTAAAACCTATTAAACAAAAAAGAAATCCAAAATACGAAAGATCTAGAAAAAAATTACTTTATAAATAAAATTGCCAACAAACTAAGTCAAAACCATGTTTTTCAAAGTAATAGATTCTTTATAAAATGACAATTAAATAAATAAGAAAACATTGAAAGTATATAGAAATAGAAGAGAGATTTATACAAGAAGTATGTGTAATGATTTAATTGTGTAATTCTAAGATCTAAAATAATATGAAATTTCGACTATAATCTCATAATAAAGGGTTTATGAATTGATTAACGAAAGTATATATTCTCTTCTGATGAGATTGGGTTTATTGATAAAAGCATGGACAAATTCTTACTGGCAACAACACCAAATAAAAAATTTAGTGAAAATAATAATTTATATAAACAACTGAATTTGGTAGAATCTAAGTCAAATGAAATTAAAAGTAAAATTTTCTCATTTTTTATGAAATATTTATAAAAAATTGGGAGAAATGATTGAGAGGACAAACAAAGTGGAGTTTAAAATAGTAAGGTTTGTACTTTTTAGAAGAAAGAAAAAAAGGAGAGGTTATGTTGATAATAAAAGTATAGGAAATGGAAGTGTAAAAATAAATTCAGTGCAAATAGCAAAAGGCTTAAATCTTTCGTACTTTGATTCGACTTTGGGCTTAGGCCCGTTCAATATAAACATACATGTGTGTACAAAATAATTGTCAAGCATCGTATTAACTGTTTGTTACGGTCCTGCATGCATTGAACGTTAAGTTAGAAAGATAAATAAAAATGAGATCAAAAGTTAACTACAAAATTTGCCGAATAATTGGGTACTAATTAAAAAAAACTGTTAAACTTACTTATTAATAAATACAAAAAGATTGCATTACAAATTTTCATATATATATATATATATATATATATATATATATATATATATATATATATATATATATATATATATATAATATTATGCATTTACTATTAATGTTATAGTATGTTATACAGTACTGATATTTAAATTAAAACAAAGAAAGAAAACTATGTTTTAAAATAGATGTAACAGTTTCATTTAAGTTAATTAATATAATATTTAAAATATTATAATATTAAAAATAATAAATTGGATCTATTATTCATCATTATCAATGTGATTTGAAACTAAACTAATAAAATAAATATTGCAAATAAAATAATATTTAAAATAAAAATATAATATAAAAATATTTAAATAAAGTTTATTTCTGTCATGGTTAATGTCCTAGCAAAATTGAAAATAAGAAAATCTTACCTTATACACAAAAGTTAAAAATAACATTCAAATTAAAAGTCATAAGATATTACTAACCTGAAAAATAACTTACAATTGAACTTAATGTTTTATTGAGATATTTAATTTATATTTTCTTCAAATTGTTAATTAAGATCCTATTGTTAATTAAGAACCTGCAAATTACCATACATAAAAAAAAAGAAAGTTACATACACACTATGAAACAAATTGAAATGCATATAGAGTGGTTAAAACATAATACCTTGGTTATCTGATGATTTTACACATCCAAATTTGTTATATAATTGTGACGAAATGCATATAGAGTTACATTGTGTCCTACCTCGGAGTTAATTGATGTTGTTTTATTAATACATTTTGTTATTGTTGTGTGAGGTTAAAGAAAGGTATTCAAATTATGTTTTAACTATTTTGTATGATAAACCGATATTCAAGGAGAGTTATAGTGTGTTTGGATTTCAGTGGAGAAAAGTAAGTTTTTTTCCGGTGAAACGAAAAATCTAGTTGAACGAAAAAATATTTTGAAGTTGCTTTGAAATTTTAACAAGGTTTTGGACCGAATGAAAGGTAAAACACAAATGTTATTTATAATACAAAATGAATAGGGGTTTGAACTCCAAAATGGAAAACAAGCACACCCTTAGATATATACACAGTTGATTATTTATATTATTTTACCGTACATATAATATTTGAATGTTTGATGATGCATAATTAATCAAGTAAAAACTAATACATACGTTTTAATGAGATTTAACAAACTTATATTAAATCACATAAGATATACACCACTTTCAACAAAAAGAAAAAAAAAAACTTAAAAAAAAATAAAATTGTGAAATCTTTACAACTTTATCATGGTCAATAAAAGAATTTACTCACATTTAAACTCCTAACATATAATTAAGAAGAAACACAAATATATTCTTGCTTGCATTTTAATTATCCATTAATAGTGTTTTGTTTTGGAGGAATTGATGTTTTTTTTATTTTATTAATATCATTTTATATTGTTATTAACCGTTATTATTAATTTCCTAAATGCATTTTCATCATCATGCTTAAATGTTCATTTTAAATTATAGATTTCTTCAATACGAAGTTCATAATCTTATGGATTGTAGAATTAATGTATTTGTTACTCAAAACAGAAACAATACTATATAGTTGCATCAATATTTTGACAAAAAATTTATAGCCATATTAAATCATTTTAAGGTAAACAAGACAATTAAAATTACAGTTCTTTCTTACATATATAAATTTACAATTTGTCCAATATTAATATTAATATTAATACAATACAAATCTAAAAATATGAATATTTGCTAACAACGAAAGAAGTGTGTGCATCTAAGACCAAAGAAACATGGATCGGGCTGGGTTACCAACCAATCTAACCCAACTTTTAAAATGTGGATGATGCTTGCCGTCTTAGATAATTCTTCCTTGCTTTTTCAACTTCAAATACAAGCTATCTCCCATCTCATTGCTCCTTTTCAAAACCCTAATTCCTCTTTCCCTTCCAATTTCGTTTCACAAGATCGCCTTCGCTGCTCTTCCGTTCAGGTGTGCCTTTCAATTCTGTTCTTTCTCCCAGCCGATCACTTTGTTTCAATTTATGATTCTTCAATATCGACATCCTCGTTCCACCTGATCTGCCTGATGGATTTTTAGCTTCGAATTATGTGTTATTTGTTTTCAGTGGCTTCGGATATTTTGAATCGTAATTTTGTGTTCATTTTTCGGTTGTTTTAGAAAGATAATCTGGAATTTCAGTTCTTGATCTCCGAGTGTCTTGATTATCACAATTATGTCGCCATTTTCTATATCGGGAATATAGAAATGCTTAGATGGACGGTTTATTAATCGATATCAAATAATGTTTTGTTCCATAGGAATAATTGAGGTTTTATGGTTGAAATTTTAAAATTTAAAATTTTGTTATCTTTCTTTCTTAATTGAACATTAATTGTTGGTTGGTCTGGGATCAGATTGGAGTTTTATTGTAATCTGCGAGCAATATTCTGTTAAAACAACAAATGATCTGTTGGTGTTGTTTTCATTAACATTGATTATGTTAGGCTACAAATGAGTGGATTTTATGGTATGTCTTTCTTTTTTTTAAGGTCATTTGATTTGATTTCGCAGGAATTATGTCTTTTATGCGGAATCAAGCAGAGGATCGTAGTTTACATAGTGGTTACTGGTCCACCTATGATGAAAACAACTTTGGCCGCAACAATAGGAAAAGAAGTAGAAACAATTATCACACCAGGAGTTTTAATGTTTACAATGATAACCAGACAAAATTCGGAGACCATGGTTGTGCCTTCAATTTTTCCTTGGCCGATCATGCCAATTATCTTAGATATGATGCTGTTCCGTCATCTCTGAAAAGGAGGAAATATTCAGCCCCTGTGTGGCAAGAAAGCCACAGATACTATGTTCCACCCATGGTTCATGACATTATCCCTTCGTCCTGTAATTTTCAAGCTCCTCCTACAAGATCCGATGGTGATGCCTCTACATCTTCTGTTTTCAAGAACTGCTGCTCTATTTTTGAAGATGATAAGCCTGTCTTCATGTCAAGGGATGAGATTGATAGATACTCTCCATCTAGGAAAGACGGTATTGATGTACATCATGAGACACACTTGCGGTACTCCTATTGTGCTTTCCTTCAGAATCTTGGAATGCGTCTTGAGCTGTAAGAGTCAATTACTTGTCATATAGCCCACAATCATTGAGGGTGTAGCAGGCGAAAACTCGTCATTATTGTGATATACAAAAACATTTATAACCATTAGATTGAAATGACAATTCAGATCTCTTGTTTAATTACAGTTATAGGTGAGGCTTTTAAACGATCACCTGAGATCTGTAGTTAAATAATCAATCTGAATACTTAATTTTAATCTAATGGTTATGATTAAATGTCATCAACTCACAATAACTACCAGTTCTGACCTGATATGTTCAGTATATATATTTAGAAAAAGAACATTGCTGCTCACATTAATGTAATATTTTAATTTGTGTATTTAATTCAATTAATTGATATTTGGCCAGCATAACATAACGCCATGTTCCTTTTGCAGGCCTCAAACCATAATTGGGACATCTATGGTTCTGTGCCACCGTTTTTTTGTTCGTCGATCTCATGCATGCCATGACAGATTTGTGAGTTTGTATTTGTCCTGATAGCTCTAAGTGCATGTTTTACTTTTCTTATGTGCTTCAATGAGGTCCGTGTCACCCATGAATATTTTTCTACAATTATAATTATAAATTCTTAGAAATTTTGTTATGGATTTGTATGTAGTTAGTGCTTGCTATTTTATTGAAATTGTGTAATGTTACTTACTGTTCCTTCAAGTTGCATCTCTGTGGCTAAGCTGATTTTCTATTAACTTTAATCTGTGCTGCAGTTGATTGCTACTGCTGCTCTTTTTCTTGCTGCAAAGTCAGAGGAAGCTCCACGCCCTTTGAATAATGTATTGAGAGCGTCCAGTGAAATTCTAAATAAACAAAATTTTGCTTTGTTCTCCTACCGGTTACCTGTTGTGAGTATAGTTCAAACTACCTGAAATCTCTTCTTTTTATTTTTACCTGTGGGAGACACGCAAACCAAATAATGGCCTGGCATCTATTAACTTTTATGTTGATATGCTTGATATTCACCATAAAGTAAAATTTTAGACAGTTATCAGAATTTTTAATGGAATATCGACTCAAATGTGTCAAAATTTCTTTTGGATAAATCCAATTTACCTTTTAGTTGAATACTAGTTAAATTGCTGTTGTAATTTTTATTTTATATGTTAACTTGATTTGAGTTGTTTCACAGGATTGGTTTGAACAGTATCGGGAAAGGGTGTTCGAGGCTGAACAGTTGATACTTACTACTCTGAATTTTGAACTCAATGTGCAACATCCATATGCATCTCTCACATCTGTTCTTAACAAATTAGGTTTATCAAAGACTGTTATGGTGAATCTGGCATTAAACTTGGTCAGCGAAGGGTGAGTTTTCATACATTTTAGGCTTATATTTGATGGTTTCAGTGATGATGTTTGCTTATACCATTCATTTTTTGAGGACAAAACGTGGTTGGCTAAAATCAAATCTGTATGAAATGTTCTGAGCTGTTGGCTGATGTCCTCTTCAGGTATCCCATTTGTTGGTTTTGACTAGGCTACGATTATCTAACCGAGTGAATGAAATAAAAAACCTAGTGTAGGGAACAGGACATGGGGCCTTTGGGTGTTAAATCTCAACTCAAGCAATAGAATGTCTTGAGGTCTGGAGATCTAGTGGCTGAGGAAGATACCTTGGTGTCTCCCCTACTAAATTTTGGTTCCCAAATAGTGTTGATTCTCTCAATATTTTGCTTTAGCCCAACTTCTGTGTGTAGATATTCTGTCATGGAATATTGATTGTTTTGGCATCCATATAATTGCAGGATATTCACAAGATTAGCGTGCTGGCCTGTATGATATTCTTAGCTGGCGGATTGATATGCTGTTCATCAAAAGTTTTGTTTTACATCTGAAGTTGAACTGCTGATGTCTAATGGATTGCTTTACCTTGAATATGTCTCATCAACTTTTATTTTGGCTACCCAAGCTAGCCTCAAGAGCCCTATCCCACAACTCAGTTTTTCTGTCTAACCCTCAATACGTTGTAGCTTATGCTGATTCCCATCAGCCAGAGGGGCTCTCCATATTTTTTAGTAAAATGGGTGGAAAGAAAATAGTTAAGTGACATACAAACAATATGAAACTAACAAAAAGAAGACAGATAGAGAGAGGCAAGCAGAGTCTTGTCTTAAACGGTCTTATCATCTAAAGTTTTGTTTTACATCTGAAGTTGAACTGGTGATATCTAATGGATTGCTTTACCTAGAATATGTCTCATCAACTTTTATTTTGGCTACCCAAGCTAGCCACTAGAGTCCTACCCAACAACTCAGTTTTTCTCTGTAACCCTCAATACCTTGTAACTTATGCTGATTCCCAGTAGCCAAAGGGGCTCTCCATAATTTTTAGTGACATGGGTTGAAAGAAGATAATTTAAGTGACATACAATATGAAACTAACAAAGAGAAGACAGACAGAGAGAGGCAAACAGTCTTATATCATCAAAAGTTTAGTTTTACATCTGAAGTTGAACTACTGACGTCTGATGGATTGCTTTACCTTGAATATGCCTCATCAACTTTTATTTTGGCTACCCCACAACTCATTTTTTCTGTGTATCCTCAATACCTTGTAGCTTGGGTTGATTTCCATTAGCCAAAGGCCTCTCCATAATTTTTAGTAACATGGGTTGAAAGAAGATAATTAAGTGAAATACAATATGAAACTAACAAAAAGAAGAGAGATATTAAAGAAGAGAGACAGAGAGAGGCAAACAGTCTTGTCTTAAAAAGTGTAATGAATATTTGTTCCGAACAAGTTTTGGTTCATGGTTACCCATTGATCATAATGAGGCTTTTCAACTAGAGTCAACTATTACGTGGAGGAAAATAGGGGTTTTCTACGCTGCTGTTTTATTTTTACTAAAGAGGGTTAGAGTGTTTTTGTCTACTCATTTTTTCTTGATTGAAAAAAGAAAAACTATTCCTTGGTCTATATATTGATTTGGGAGAAAACTGTTTCTAGGATAAATCTGCTGATAAAATTCTCTCTTTAGAAGTTTTTCCTTGTGGTCAGTTTAATTGCCAAATTTTGTATTTGTTAAAGTTTCTTAACCTCCCTCTCGTCTCCCACATTGAGTATTTTGGTCACTCCAATGGACTAGTTCAGTCACATGATTTTTCTTTTCCAGATGTTTTAAATTTGAATTTGTTCCATTTCCTACTTAAAAGATGTATACACTCTATCCAATAATTTGTTGATGTATCTGAAAGGTCGTACATTCTAAATGATTGGATGATATTGTTCAAATTTTTATATTGAGAACATATAAAATATATGTAAACCTTTGGTCTAATTTAAAAAGCTAATATGTTTTGTCAAAAGTTCAAATATCCTTGTTCATCTCTTACAGATCACTCTTTTAAATTTTTTTGTTTCCTTGTTCGTTGACATTAAGTCTGTAATGGGAAGGAAGTCTTTAAGATTTATCTTACTTTCATTTGAAATAGTTTTTTTTTTTTTTTTTTTTTTTTTTTTTTAAATATTTTTTTTTTTTTTTTTTTTTTTCATTTTTCAAACTCAATTTTTAGCTGACCCCTACCTAGTGGAATCTGGCTTTATTGTTATGTTAAAATTGTGAAAATTCACTGTAGTGATATTTTTAGTTTTAACAGTAATAGGGATGAATTGATATTTGGGCAATGTTACTCATGGTTTTTTTTTTGTGTTCTTCCTGTGTGCTAAACACTTGCCCTTTGTCTAGTGAAGGAGAAACGGTGGAGAGGAGAGAAATAGGTGAGAAATAAAAAAGAGAAAGTGTTTTAGTAAACTTGAATTGAGAGAAGAGAGAGAAGTAAGGGGTGGCATTTACTATTATTTTTATTGGATTTCTCACCTATTTATCTCTTTCCTATTTTTCTATACTAGACACCTTCATTTACCTCTACTTACTCATTTCTGTTCACCTTTGGTTGCTGGTGACTTTCTGTGATTACTTGATGCTAGTTTGTCTCTCTCCTAGTTACTGAAGGTGGCTCGCACTTTGCTTTTATTCTTCATATTATTTGGCATGTAGTGATCAGCCTCAGTTTTAAAATGTTAATGATTGGAGAGGGTGCTCTTTATCATACTTTAAATAGCTCATCATCTTCATGAAATATGAATACTAATGGTACCAGGTGTTATCTATTGGTGTGGTCAGCCTGCTATATTTTCAATTGATTTTGTAACGAGCTTTTGCTTCCAGTTGAGTTAAATAGCTCAACTGTTTTCGTGACTTGAAAACGTTTCTTGGATGGGTGGGGGTTGTAGACAGTGGCTCTCACTGTATGCTTCTTTTGTCTGAAGGAAGTTTTGTACTAGTTCTATGGTTTGGTCCTAGCAGCCCCTCTTACCCTTTCTCCAATTTGATTTACAATTAATACCTGCATTGATAGAAAGCTATGCACAACTAGTGTGAAAATTATAATATACTCCATCTCCTCTGCTCAACCATGAAGGACAAGGAAGATTTGAGAAAGAGTTTTTCTTTTTCTCGTACTCCTTTTATCCCTGTTGTACTACAAAGGGGATAGCTGGTCTCAGGTGGTTGTGATGTGTAGTGGTTCTATGCAGCCTAAACCCATTCCCTACCGTCTCAGGTCTCACAATAATAACCTTCCACTTTTTGCAGCAAATTGAAGTGCTGGAACATGAGACATTTTTGTACATAATGATCAAACTTTGTACTTCTTTGTGCCTTAAATGTATGCCAACTTTGATGTGAAAATAGAGTAACTTTTGTACTAAAATGACAATTAGCTGTCTGCTTCGATTCTCTCTTCGCAGAATGTTTTTGTTTTATGTTTTGTAGTGATTTTTAAACTTCTAATTTTACACCTGCAACATGGACAACAATTGGATTTTGTTCTATAGCTTGTTAAATAAGTTTGCATTCATTGTAAACATTCCAATGAGCATGGTAGCAACAAGGCTCTCCAGGTCAAAATATTGAGGAGATATGGCATTAGCTTTGAAAGATTCAGTTGTTTGTAATATGCAGCACAGCACACCATGCATACTTTCTCATTTTAGTTGCATAATATTTCTGGAGCTTAGAGCCCCACGGCAGAGTTGGGCCTGGAAGTCTGATAAATTCTCTAGATGAGTATAAGATATTGGTATAGTTTGGTTATACTCTTATCAGCAATCCTGCACAGATTCTTGGAATTGTATGCTTCCTGAGTTGCTGCTTTTCTAGTTGGTAAGGAAAAGTTAATAAATTTTTGTTTTCCTCTTGGTATGAATGTTGAATATTATTTGAATTATCTAGTTCATATTACTGCTCATTCTAATAGCTGACATGATCTGTCATGGTGGGAACATATGCTAAGTTGGTGCCTCGGATGGTTAGTTTGACTATTTATGTATTATCTCTATTTGCGTTGAACAATACTCTGGCTGTACTGGTGCCTATCTTGTATGGTCTATTGAAGATGGGAATTTGTTTTGCAGGCTTCGGAGTTCTCTGTGGCTTCAATTTAAACCCCATCATATTGCTGCTGGAGCTGCATATCTTGCTGCCAAGTTTTTGAACATTGATCTCACTGCTTATCAGAACATCTGGCAAGAGTTTCAGACAACACCAACCATTCTTCAAGGTAATCTGCACCCACTTCACTTTTCTAGTTTTCATCAAGAAAGATTATTAGATTTAATGTTCTGTTTCGAAATGATTGGTTCAGGATAGCAATAGACAAGTGCAGTACAAGCAGGGCAATTTTTATTAAGATAGTCGTGTAATTTGGATATTCCTTTATTAGTTATTAATATTGGTTTTCTCATTGATGCCAGATATCTCCCAGCAACTAATGGAGCTCTTCTGAAAGTATTGCAGAACTAGATTATGGCATCCTTCCTATTATAGTAAATTTTGAATATATAATTCAAAATGTCGTATACTCCGAAGGGCGAGGTACAGATCATTATGTGTAGGAGCTTCGACATATATTTTGGTGAGATAGAAGAATGGTGGGTGTGACCTAAGGATTTTTAAGTTTGGCCGACTTCTCTGAATCCTCTGCTAAAGTCTTGAGCATGATTTGCGTTCAATTCTGTTGATGCCTTGTGAATGTCAAGTCGAGTTTAGTCAATGAAGAATCTATCGATGAAAGTACACAGATTTCTAACTTTGTATGTGCAACAAATGCAAATTAGTTCGGAGGTTAAATTTATTGTTGGTTGCCCCTTACCCTGGTTTTATGTTATGAAAGAAAGTCATTTGATATCTGCAGTTACGGTTAATGTTGGTGGTTACAGAGATTGGGTTAAGTTTTCTGAGCTCTTGGCACATAAAGGAATATCACCGGATCTTTGCGGAATTGTTTTGTAACCCTCTGCATATTATGTTGCGGACCATCTTCGTCATTTGCAGCCACAGATACCGTTCATTCAGCAGCTAAAAAATAGTTACGGCATTCCTAGTGTCCAGAGCCTAATATTCGTGCAGGTATTTTACACCAGTCTGTTAAGTAGTTTAGGCCAAAAAAAATTTCTTGGTTAAAATAGGTTTAAAAATACTACAAAAAAGAAATGCAAGTTCAACAACATATTAATTCGGAACATCAAACTCGATAAGAAAACAAAGTCCAACAAAAAGTATAAGAAATTTATAATCGGATTCTGCTTTTATATGAATTTTCGTAGACTAAATTGTGTTTATGCGAATTTTCTCGCCTCAATAAGCAGCAAAGGTGAATTAGACCAAGTCATTTTGCAAAGCGAGATCTAAGATTTAAATGAAGGGAATGGATTTTGTGAAAAGGATTTTGGCGTTGGTGTTAGGTTCGAAATATTTGAAAGAGGAGTGAAATAATATGGTCAACGGACTAGCTTGCAGAATCGCAATAAAAAGTGAGAGATTGAGTATTGTTAAGAAGTTTAAGTTCTCTCTGTAAAATCTAACATTACTTTTATAGTCAACAATAGAACGTTTATATAGTTTGTATTGATTTAAATCTCTAGTCGGAAACATTAATATAATATATCATGTGTTTTTTTCAAGCAAGTTGTTCATAGTGTTTGTTATCTAGTCTATCCAAAATATTGTGCACATTTCTTCTTTTGTCCTAATTTAGATCAAAGTTATTTTTATTTTCAATACATTTGGATTTAAAAAAAAAATTAGGAATTATAAAATTTAAATATTACTTTTTTTTAAGAAATAGATTCTTAGAATTTTTTATTTTTACTAATTTAATTAAATAAAAATAAGTTATTAAAATTTTACTTCTTAATAAAAATAGTAAAAAATAAATAACTTTTATGCGAGTTGTGAATTGGCCTGTGAACTCACGGACCAAACATATAGGGGATGGGTCAGATAGTAAGTTCACATTTTTTTGCAGGTCAAATGCATAAGATATAAAGGGTGGGTCAGATAATAAATTTGCAATTTTTGCTGGTCAAATGCGGACGGACCAAATCTAGATGGACCGGTCCGCATTCTTATTTATAGTAGTCTTTTCAAATATTGAAAAGTTCGCAAATTTTAAATATGTATACTCTTTTATTTTAAAATAAAACAAAAATTAGAGCATGACATTTTACTAATTCTGTGTTTTCATTGGCTGTGTTTTCCCACCATTTTTAATTAAGTTCAATTACTATGCTAAACAAAAATGGACTGATACGAGCACGATGGTTCTTAATCTCATATCTTATACTTTGAAATAAAATTAAGTATTTTTTCACATATTTTATTTTAGTAACTAAATTAAATTTATGAAAGTTACAATATAAGTCTCATTATTTATTTAAGTTGAGAAATATGATTTTAATAAATGTTTATAAATAAATTTAGAGTACTTTATTTTTAATCTATTTTTTTCATCTCTTTAAATTTATATTTTCTAGTCTTTTTTTTAAGTCAAGACTATTAATTTATCCTTTTACTATTATTTTCATATTTGAATAGATCCGGATAAATTAAATCAAGAGATCAAAATCTAAATTTGGATAAAAAAAAATTGTCCTTTATAATTTTTTTAAGAATATATAAGGACTATCCATCCGAAAACATCAATAGAAAATTAAAGTTTTCAAATTAACATCTCAAAACTCAACAATATGTCTTCATATAGAAACAATAAATTAAAATATAAAGAGTGAAGGAAAAACCAAATCAAAATTCATGTAGATTAAAAGAATTTAAACTCTGACAAACCATACCTATTTACAGAGAAATCCTGACAAATACAACCTGAAACCACATATGAATTAGAATTTATAATTATTTTCAAACAAAAAGACTAATTGGTAAACTCTAGTTATTGTAAAAATCAATTGACGATTTCTAAACAATTATTCCTGTACATGATTTTAAAGATATTGTAAAAGTAAGAATATAATAGAAAAACATGTTATTAAAATTCTAAGAAAACATAAGCGTTTGTTAAGCCAAAATTCATATCGTAGAAACTTGATAAACTTCAAATGAATCTTCCAAAATCTCCAAAAAAAAAAAAGTCTGTTTAGTCTTTTTTTTATTCCAGAGAATCAGAATTCTATTGCTCAATGATAAAACTTAATCATAGAATGCTAGTTTTTAGATTTAAAAAACTATGGGGATACAATTATTCAATTATATTAATTTCTTGATAAATTATGTTTTTAATCAACTAGATTAATGATCTGTATTTAATCAATTAGATTAATTATCTAATTAATTAATATCTCAGTTTTTTTAGTTAATTTTTCAAAACTTTTGTGCCATGATGACTCATAATAGATTATGTATATCACATGATTAAAATTCTAATGAGTTGTATGTTTAATTATAAACACATATTTTATAGGACTTGAACATCATAAAAAGTCACAACTTGATATTTTTAACACAGTAGCAACATGTTTATCTAGTAGTTAGAATACTAGGAAATTATTATTTATATTCTATTCGTCCAGTTGACATCTCTATATGTGAGTGTTTAATGTTATTAATGTATAAAATGTATAATATCAATGAATGATATTATAATGATTAAATATAATGTCTACGAATATTATAGGTGTTTGAAACTTGGAATTGTAAGTTTGTGATGATTTATTAATTATATTTGGATTTGTATATTACATAAAAAACCTATAATATAACATATATTCTCTTAGTTAAAGTTATAAATCATATATACTAAAATATTATACCATAAGAAACTCAAAAAATTATTACTTGATTATTATATTGATTGGAAATTTTAATTGAATCAAATGTTAACATTTGATAAAACACACTTAATACGATTCTTTTGAAAATGTTTGTCATTTGTTGAATGATATTTATTTATTCTTTAGAAGTAAAATTACTTTAATTAAATTAGTTTATTCAATTTTGTATTTTATTGATACAATTACAACCGATACACTAATAAAAGGTGAAAACTCTAAGTGCTACTAAGTTATCTAGCGGTATTAAGATATCTAGTCCGAATGCATTAGTTACAATAATAAATAAATAAATAAATAAATAAATAAATATATATATATATATATATATATATATATATATGTGTGTGTGAGGTTATTCAAATAAATATATATTCAACAAAAACTAAACGTTCATAATTGAATTTTTAGAATATCTAAGTAAAAATTGTGTTATTTACTCACTTAAAAAGATTGACAAATAAAATCTTAGAAATTTAAACACAATATTAAAGTTACATAAATTATTAAAAATTTAATACAATTCATCATGTTTATTAAACTTTTTATTTTTTTTAAAGTGAGTGGGAAAGTTTATTAAAGTTCCTCCTATCTAGTAGTTGAATACGTTTTAATTTTTAATTCTTATAATACTTTTTTTTTATGAATTTAGACAATAAAAACTATTTTTTCAAAAATAATATGTAAAAAATAAAAGAAACTTAAAACTGTGTGTATAAAGAAAGAGAAAATTGAATAAGTTTTTCTATAAATAATTAAAAGGAAAATACATAGAAAATAGCTGATGGTTAATTTGATCCTATTTTCTACATGCATAGAAAATATATGATGGTTTGATTTGATACCATATGCATAGAAAATGAAATTTTAATTGTTTAAAGAAATAATGTTAAAAATTGTATAAATAATAAACAAATCTGATACTATCATATATCAGTATCTTTCACTCTTGTAAAGTGATGATTAAAAGGTCTTTATGTGCATGTTTAAAAAAGGTTTTAATGTAAAAGGAAATGCATAAAAAGTAGATGAGGTTGACTTTATCTTCATTGTTTATTCCCTGAATCTAAATAATACCTGTGCTTTTCAATCATTACTGCAGGATTCTTTAATTAACATTCTTATTATTATTCTTTAAAGTAACGCAGAATAATTCAATTTTAACTGCCAGTTAATACTTTAAGATGGCCATTTTTAAATAAATGTTCACCATTAAAAATTATGGATATTTCTCTTATTTAATTATAAAGACATATTTAATTTAATCTTGTTAACTAAAGTGAGTTTGAACCAGAAAATGATAGAAATTTGAAAGATTCCGTTTCTTATCCTTTAGTAATATAGATGGATACATGGATCAACTTCATGTATCCAATCGTTTTCTTTCTCCCTATCGTCCTAAAAAAAAATCAAGATTTTAACTAATGTACTTTTCAATAAAAACTAATATATTATCATAAATTTTATATATTTTTTATAAACTTAATTCACACTGACCAAAAAATATCATACTAATTCAATTTACGAGGTATTGCGTTCATTTCATATAAAAATATCAAAATTATGTTAATTTTGATTTACTTTTAAAGTTTAATAACTATGAGGTTGTGAATAAATAATATGGCTTTTATAGTAATCAGTCAAGTCTATAAATGAAAATTTATATTTTGTAATTGAAAACATGGAAAACATTTCATATATTTTAGTAAAGAAATAGAAAAGATTTAATATATTAATGAAAAGGTTGTCTTAACCTTCTTGTGCCTGGCGTTTGTTTCGGCTAACCCGGTTCATCATCAATATCCTTGCTTATTTTTCTCTCATCCTTTCAGATAAACACGAAGCAAAACTCAGTCTTTTTCTCTCACCAAAACGCCACTTGTCCATTGTCGTTTCGATTCCATGGATCACACGCCTGCTGCGCAACGTCGTCTTCGAGCTGTTCACGACCACCTCTCCCCCACCGCCGACGAATCTCCCTCCCACCTCCGATCTAACCCCACCGCCGGCGAGTTTTTCTCCGGTACTCCCTTCTCTCATGTCTGCTCTTATTGCACTTGTCGTACCTCACTAACGAAGCCAGGATAATGATAGTGACGTTCGATTTCTCTCTCTCTCTCTCTCTCTCTGTAGGATCATGTTCTGTGTATATCTTTTTTGGTCTTTGATTAGTAGTGAGTTGTCGCTTTCGAATTTGAGATTGGAGAAAAAGGAAAAAAAATGGATTGGACGAGAGGATTCCTATATTGTGCTAGGGGTACTTATAGCTGATTGAAAGGTTTTATGAATGAATATAGTCAAGTCTATTTATTGTTATCTTCGATTTGTGTGCATTTGGGAAGCATTCGGACGTGTTTCCTTCTTTCATGTTTACAGAAATAAAAGGCATAGGGTGGTAGCCATTTCTTTTGGAATTAAATTCAACGGAGGTAGAAATATTTGGTATGGGGGAGTTTTTGGTTGCTATAAATGTTTTGGTGGAGAGATTATTAATTTGATAAACCTGAATGGTTCATGTACCGGTTCCAACTCTCCAATTCATCATCACCGGGTTTCTTTATTTATTTTTAATTTTATTTAGCTATTTATCAGAAGCTAGGTGAAGGTTGAACCGTGTAGTGCAAAAGTTTTAGTTCCTGATGTACCAATACTCTTCATGTATCATGTGTGTTGACTTCCTGCCTCCGAGTTGTGTGGTCTGGGCAATCACATCACTAATTTTGGTACTTAATTGTTAATTAACTGTGATAATTACGTATAAATTTAATGATGTCACTCGTCTAGTGCTCTATGAATTTTATTTAGAATCATTTTACATTTTTTGGAGACAATGGTAGGAGCTAGGACTCAAATCAGAATGGCATTTGTCATAACGCATTCTGTTTCTGAAAGGTGAACATATTCATAAAACTGTCATTTGTTCTTTGTCAATCATATTACTCAGGTGATATTCATAATGTTACATTTGTTCAAATTTTCCCACAACTTAGGAATTTTCTCTCTCTCTCTCTCTCTCTCTCTCTCTCTCTCTCTCTCGACTAATGAATATTTTCCTAGTCCATGCTTTTTGGTATTACTACATTACTTTTGTGCAATTTCTTTTTGTTGACATCGTTACTTCTGAACAGAACAAGGGTATAGTGTTGTACTCCCTGAGAAATTACAAACTGGAAAGTGGAATGTTTACAGGTATACCTCTTCCATTGTTCTTGATCTTAATTGTATACATCATTCTGGAGCCATGTCCGAGTCTCATATTATTCTCAATTCTTTCTGGAAGATCTTTACGATCTCCTCTGCAGCTAGTGAGCAAGTTTCCTGATCATCCTGAAGTTGGTACCCTGCATGACAATTTCGTGTGAGCATCACTCCTTTTTCTATGTAAAATTAGCACTGAACTTCAGAAGATTGATAATCTCAATCAACTGTGCTTTAATAAAAAAATATTTTAAATGTCTAATAAATTGATGTGTTCTTTCAAACTCTGCTAATAATAGGCGCTCAGTTGACACCTTTCGAGACTACAAATATCTGGGAACACGTGTCCGCGTTGATGGAACTGTTGGGGAGTAATGATGCTTTCTGAGGCTTCTTTGCTTTTTCATTCAAATTCACTTAACATCCTTCTCATCATTTCCACTATCCCTTCACTTTTTAAGGTACAAATGGATGACATATGGAGAAGCAGGTACAGCCCGGTCAGCAATAGGTTCTGGTTTGATTTATTATGGAGTCCCAAAGGTGAATGCTAGATTATAGTTTTATGGTTGATTATTATTTTTTGTTTTACGAAGTATCATGTAACCATTGGTTTATGCATTCTTGTTTAGGGTTCCAGTATTGGATTGTATTTTATTAATAGACCGGAGTGGCTCATTCTTGATCATGCCTGCTCTGCATACTCATTTATATCAGTGCCTCTGTATGATACTCTTGGTATGTTTTTTACAACTTATCAGAAAGTTTTTTGTCATTCATATCTACCTTGGCTTTACTTTCAGATTTAACATGAAAGAAACTGCTTGATATGTAGGTCCCGAGGCTGTCAAGTATATTGTCAGTCACGCTGTCGTGCAAGTTATATTTTGTGTACCTGAAACATTAAATGTAGTAAGTATATGTGAGATTTTTCATAATATTGCATATCCCTTCCGTTCCTTTGTATAATCACGAGTACCCCTTTGGTAACTTGGTGTAATGATGGATTTCCGCATGCAAATACTCTGCATGGGGTATACTTTCCATGGCTTCTGGAAAATGTGTTTAATAAGCTAATCCAACACACACTAGGGTGATTAAATTCTGTAGATCATTCAGATACGCTAAAACAAAGAGTTAAGGACCATGTGCATATCTAATTTAGTTATTTTGCTAGCACTTACGGTCTTGTTTTTCAAAAACTTATGTATCATATAACCTGCCCTTGCAGTTGCTGAGCTACTTGTCTGATATTCCAACTGTGCGTCTAATTGTGGTATGTGTGAATTATGGCTTATGTTTGAAATTAAATGCTCATTTTCAAAGTAAGTCATACTGATTTTTGGTTAGTGTGCAGGTAGTTGGAGGTATGGATGATCAAATTCCATCAGTTCCATCAACAACCGGAGTTCAAATTGTTACATATTCAAAGCTACTCAATGTGGTAATCTTATTGTTTTCTGTGTCAACAAATGTTGATTTTGTGGAGAATAGACAGTCCGTTATCTATCATTATATTATCTGCTTCCTTGAATTAGTAAGGAAATTCCATTTCTGTTCTGTGGTTCTCTTTCTAATTATCTATTGTAGTGTATAATTCGTAAGATCCTTTTTTAAATGGTGTTGCTATTAATTTGATATGCTGCTATATATTATACTTATTACCTCATTGTTCATGTGGTTTTGGTTTAGGGACGCAGCAATCTCCAGCCCTTTTGTCCACCCAAACCTGATGACATTGCAACCATTTGCTATACAAGTGGTACAACTGGAACCCCAAAAGTGCGTAGGTTCGAGTAGAATTATGGTTTACCCTTTTTCTTATTGATATTATGATATACTATTCGCATAAAATGTTAACTTTGCTTATATTAGCTTTATGAAGCACTTGTTTTAATCTTTCTGCTCAACAAATTATGGTCAGGGTGCTGTCTTGACCCATGGAAACTTTATTGCAAGTGTTGCTGGGGGTACTATGGATGAGAAATTTGGCCCTTCTGATGTGTGAGTAATTTTTTAAGGCATACAATGTTCATTTCCATTTTTTTTACCTTCTTTCCTTATTTTTTTTTTTAATTTTCAGTTATATATCCTATCTCCCTTTGGCTCACATTTATGAGCGAGCAAACCAAGTCATGATAGTACATTTTGGCATTGCTGTGGGATTCTACCAGGGGGTATGCCTTTGACTAATTAAACTCTTTATTTCTTTCATTTGATTTATGTTTACTCATTTTGAATGAGCTTATACTTTTATGAAAAATTAAAATGTTATATACAAGTGCTATACAATAAGGAGCCCATATGATATTTTATGAATATTTTCGTTTTCATACTTTATTTCATGAAATGCTGCATTGACCCATAAGAGATTTCTGTGAAGTAGCAGTCTTTTATTATAGTATTCTTATGTTCCATATATACACGTGTATGCATGCATGGATTATAAATTATAATGCAACCTAAAGTGTACAATGTCTAAATAATAGCAGCCTTTTCTGCTCGACTGTTAGTTTTTTCTGGCCATGTAATATACTTTAGAGCTCTGCCTTATGTGATGCGTTGATGGTAGATTTACTAAATTTTGTTTCACTTTATTTTTCAATATTCTCAGATTAGCATAAAATTTCTTTTTAACATTCGTATGCAGGATAGTATGAAATTAATGGATGACATGGCCACCCTAAGACCTACTATCTTCTGTAGTGTTCCTCGACTATATAACAGAATATATGCTGGGTAAAGTATTTATACATTTATGCTTTACTTTTTAGAACTCTCTTTTTCGCTTCTTGTGTGCTCATTGTATCATTCAATTGGATTTTTTTTTACAGTATCATTAATGCTGTTAAAACATCTGGTGGTCTGAAGGAGAGATTATTTAATGCTGCCTACAATGCTAAAAGGCAGGCTTTATTGCATGGTAAAATATATTCACAATGATTTATCTTTGTGTAGCATACATTTAAATACCTGTTTTGCCAGATTTTTTTATGGTGGTGGATCACTATTCTGGCCTAAATATTGAATCAAATTGTACTTGTACCTTGGTTTTCCCCTATCCTTTGTTCATTGATGGTTTTAGACACCTTGTTTATGTGCAAGATTCTTCTCCTGCTCCATTATTATTTCTTGTGGTGGGTGAATCTTATTTACCGCAATAGTATCATGTTTGTTTTCTGAAACTTCTATTGTCTTTTAAATAGCTGGGAAAGTTTTCTTAGAATGATAGATATGGCTAAAAAGGTGTAACTTATCATTTTGGCTTTAAAGTTTTAGTATCATTTGAAAGAAAACTTACTTTTGACGTCCATATTTCCATTTGTTTCAGGGAAGAACCCTTCTCCAATGTGGGACAGATTAGTTTTCAACAAGATAAAGGAAAAGCTTGGAGGACGAGTTCGGTTTATTGCATCAGGTGCCTCGCCTTTATCTCCTGATATCATGGAATTTTTAAAGATGTAAGTTTTGCATAATATTAATGTATACAATACTAAAGAGGACATTCCACTTTTTAATATTATTATTATTATTTTTAATCAATTTTCTCATGCTGAATAATATGTGCACTTATTCTGCAGTTGCTTTGGTGGTCGGGTGACTGAAGGATATGGAATGACAGAGAGTACTTGTGTTATAAGCTGCATAGATGAGGGTGACCCACTTGGTGGTCACGTTGGCTCTCCTAATCCTGCCTGTGGTGAGTACTAAGTATGAACTCTGCATCATATATCTAATAGCTTGCAGTACATTCGCGATTTAAAACCTGTTTGGTATTACATTTCAGGTAGTATGTGACGTACCAATCGACTTGTTCATGAACTGGTTAATTTTTTTCTATTTAGAAAAATAAGTAGTTGCAACATCTCATCATTTGTAGTTATTCAAAATGTTATTTTCCTTTGTATTGAATTTTAGGGATGGGCTGTTTTCTTTATTTTGTGTGTAGTTTTGTAAACATCAAAGTTAAATTCTTGATTGATTTTGATGCACCTGATGAATGAGTAGGTCTATCAGTGTGTTATTGGGCTGCTGAGGGGGTTCTTATTATAGGATTTCACTTGGACTCTCATACTGCAATTCAATCTCACAGTCTGGAAGTTAATAACCTCAGTATATATCAAATCTGCCCAGAAACTGTACACGTCTTGACTTTTGAGCCAATTCTCTCCCACAAATAATTATTCTCCGTGTCTTTGTTTTTTTTTTTTTTTAATTTAGTTGCAATGGGGTTTACTGTTTTAATTATTTTATTTTTCCCTTGCAGTGATATTGTGTCTAATAATCCTAAAAACGTGTTCTACTTAGCTCTCCTTATATGGAAGAATTTAAAAGATGAAATTATATTTAATTTATGTCAGCCGAAGCTTTGTTATGCCTAGTGCCAAGAGTTTTGTTCTTTGTTTCAGAGATAAAACTTGTGGATGTTCCAGAAATGAACTATACATCTGAGGATCAGCCCAATCCCCGTGGTGAAATTTGTGTGAGGGGTCCCATTGTTTTCCGAGGTTATCACAAAGATGAAACTCAGACGTAACTACCTTTCATGCTATTTGCTTGAATGAAATTTACCTTATCATATTTAAAACTACTTGATTTTCAATCCAATTGTGCAGGAGAGAAGTCATTGATGAAGATGGATGGCTTCATACGGGAGATATTGGAACGTGGTTACCTGGTGGTAGACTAAAAATTATTGACAGGTGAGATAGCATCATTCTAATTGTAATTCTAATCCATGATTAATATGATACACACGGCTTCTTAACTTACCACCTGGCATTAGATTGAATCCATCAGACCGCAATTATGCTCTATTCAATGAGTAGACTTGAATGGCACTTTACAGAGTGAACTTGCTATGTCCCATTGGTATTTTGTTCAATGAGTGCTGCTGCTGTAAGACTTATAAGTTATAACTGCATACTGCCTCCATTTAACTTTTATAATTTATATATTTAACTTCAGTAGGATGGGCTTTGAATCTTGACACCCCTAGTTTCCTGTCTACTTTCCCGGCTCAGTTTTTACAACATTGACTGACATTGTCAAGCATATGAATGAAAGCTTTAATTTTGTGACAGGAAGAAAAATATATTTAAGTTGGCTCAAGGCGAGTATATTGCTCCTGAGAAGATTGAAAATGTATATGCCAAATGCAAGTTTGTGGCGCAGTGCTTCGTATACGGTAAGGAAATAAATCAACACACAAATTTGGTGTGTGATCTTTGTATCCTCTCTCTTACTTTACTCCTTACTAGCTTGCTGATGCTTCTTTTTTCTTTTTTAGGTGATAGCTTAAATGCTTCTTTGGTAGCTGTTGTCTCAGTGGATCTTGATGTCTTGAAAGCATGGGCCGCTTCAGAAGGCATAATGGTAGTATAAACTTTTAAGACTGTTTTAATATCTATTCCCATCTATGACACATGTACTGAAAATCCATCTAGACAGAGGTTAAAAGTTGGTTTTACTTTGTGCTTGAAATCTTGAAATGTATTTTTGATTCATATTACTATAACTCTACAATATAGTTTGGAAAATAAATGTGACATGATAAAGAATTGGTACTAAATTTGTGAAAACAAAATTGTCAGATACCAGATCTAAAGTGAACGTTTTCAGTTGAGTCAACCGACGTTTCTTTGATTTCGTCATACGAGTGAACTAACTTTTCTTTGATTGGTGATCATAGATTTAAGGTTTAGGGTTTATTTTTATCGTGGTTACCTTTCTCTAGAGTTACACTTCTCGTGTTTCCATCTTTGTTTACTTTTTCGCCTTTGGTCCTGTGTATTTTATTTTTAGTCTGCGCAACTCTATTCTTTTAAAAAGTGCCTTTATCAGTCTATTTTTGCAACTTTTTTCTTTTTGCATGATTTTAAGTAACAATGCTTTTGTGGTTTTTTCAATCTTTGCATCTATTTTAGCACATGTGGCAGTGGCTCTTTTCTTTGTATGATAGCTCGTCTATTGATTAGTTTCAGTATATTAGATATTCATCCTTTGAGGCTTGGCAAAATCATACCGTTTAAAACAAGGGATGTTTTTATGTGAACTCTTAAAATCAGAGTGTCCCGATTAATTTTGAAATCAAGAAAGTAGAGTCTGTATTTTATATTAAAATTCAAGAGAATTTCAAGAAATTTATTCCAATCATCTTATTTTTCTTCAATGAGTTGATGTTAATTTATCGAAGCAGTCTGCAACGTTAACTGATACTCTTATGTTGTTGGGCATGGGTGTAGTATAATGATTTAACACAACTTTGCAATGATCCAAGAGCAAAGGCAGTTGTCTTGACTGAGATGGATGCTGCTGGAAGAGATGCTCAGGTAGGTTATTCATTTTATGTTACACTTACGTTTACCTTACAATTTAATAATATTAAATATCTGTAACTTTATGTGATTGTAGCTTAGAGGTTTTGAATTTGTAAAAGCTGTCACTTTGGTGACCGAACCCTTTACGTTGGAAAATGGTCTGCTTACTCCGACATTCAAGGCAAGCTTTGAGTCCTAAATTTTTTTGTTTTTCATTTTAACCTGATATGGCCCTAAATAATGTTGTATATTGCGTGCAACTTTTCAGATTAAGAGGCCTCAAGCGAAGGAATATTTCGCAAAAGCAATATCTGATATGTACAGTGAGCTCTCAAAAACTGATAGTTCTCAGAAAACGTTGTGAAATTGAGGGTCTCCCTTCACTCCCCTCAACAGATAAATAAAGAATCGTGATTCATTCCATCGTAAGGCAATAGCAGAAGGATCCAATGGGTACGATCTTGCAACTTGTTTTCTGATGATAACAGTTGTGCTAGAACCCCAACAAGATCCAATACGTGATTTTTATATATATATTTTTCAGTAATATTACTATAATTTTTAATATATTCATTATTATTATTGCTGTTGTGAATCAATCAATACCTATTCAGTGGCATTTTGATTTTATTTCTTTTCTTTTGGTGGGACTTCACTAACTAATGTTATGCACCTGGGTTTTATGGTAATGACTGTTATTATGAATTTTCTGAATGAAATGGAGTCGGAAGAATACTTTCATGACATTATCTAATTTTTTAAAAAGGATCTTGATTCTTTGTTAAATTTAGAAAATGCTGACATTATGTCTCTTACTGTCTTATGGAAATAATCAGGGGAACAAAAGTAAAAGGTAATCGATAAAGAAGAAAATTATTCTTTACAGGGAGCAGTTCGATTTTATTTTAGATATTTTTTAAAGAAAAAAAAATAGACCTTAGTAAGTAATATGGTTTGTTCTTCTTTTGCTGATCTAAGGAGTAAGAATAAGATTATTGAGGACATTGGCGTGCACCTTAAATATTCTTGTTTTTTCTAGTGTATATTAGGTATGCCTAATCATACACATTTTAGATAGAAAAATAAAAGAGAAATGTTTTTTTACATCCACCACTTGACAATCACTTTTGAAGATAATATGGTCATTTAAAGAAGTAACCTTTTGTGATTGAAAAGGAAAAAGAGAGATGGGTAAAAAAAATGTGAAGTGGTTGTAAAAATTTATGGTGTCAAAATAATATAACTCAAAAATAAATTAGACTAGAGTAAATTTCACTGTAAGAAACAAGAAGGGAGGATAGAATAATGGTCAAATTTTGGTATTTAAATAACTGTCTTATGTTCCATTGCAAGAGTGTAAAAGTTGCCTTGAAAGTCTTTTGCAATGCCGTCCAATGACACAATTACATCTTACTATGTTAGGCGATTAAATTCTTGTATCTAACAATTAACTAATGTAAATGATAGTTCATAAAGCCAAAACCAAAGCCAAAACCTTAAATTGAGTGACAAAAGTAATTGACTTTTTTTTTCCTCTTGGTTTTAAGTGGTATCTAACAAACCAATTATGATGAAATCAACCACATTATTCGCAGAGCACGCTTTGTTGCGTTACTTGGTCCCCGTGAGGTTCCTTACTTTACTTTTTTCCCTCTCTAGATGTTTAATGTGTAAAATTATAGGAAAAACACCTTCTAATATATCTAATATGCGTTTTTGTTGTCATTGAAAATGGTTTACAAACGTGCCAATGATCTAGGCTGCAGAAAACCGAAAGTTCATAAAGCAAACTAAGCATAAAACTTTGTTATTAAACATAGCTAGAGAAAGCAAGTAATAGGACTATTGGCATGGCCAAACTCATCATAGAAAAAGCTCCCTTTAGAGCAATCAATGGATTAGCGTTGCTAGGAGAAGGTGCTGGTCCATTGGAAGCTTGAAATGTTGGAGAGGCCAAAGCTGATGGAGTAGGTGCATCAGCAGAAACCTTGAGCACGTTTATATCAACCTTCTGTCCAGCTTCACAATGGCCAGGAACGCCGCAGAAGAAGAAGTGGTGGCCGTGAGTGCTTATATCAATGGAGTCATTGCCGGTGGTGAAGGTTGCAATAGGGGATGATGCATTGCATGACTTGTACATGGCATGCGTCACTCGCATCACATTGTGGAATTTGTCATTGTATTCAAATACTACAAATACAAATTACCAACAATTTCAGAATTTCAGTTATGTAGTTATGTTGGTACTAATCATCATAATTAAGTAAAATCCATGCTCTGTAATGATCTTCTTGAGTTGAATGTTTATGAAATGTAGAAATGTAAATGTCCCCGGTGAGGCCAACAATCTCATTGCATGTTTTGTCTTCTCATCCAAAAGAACTTGAGCGGAGCATAAAAGGTTAACGCAAGTTGAAGTGGTGGGTCATGCTGGTTTACAACTATATAGTCATGAAACAGATGTATAATAGGCTTACATACAAATAAAAACAACTAAGAAACGAAAATGTGTACAAGTGTAAAAAAGCAAGAGTTTTTATGTAGGGGCCCTCCCTAAATACATACTTTATTTTCTTAACATTACAAACAGTCATAGAGGTGCAAATGGTGGGATAACAAGTAATTGAAGTTTTCGACACCCAACTCCGCATTGCTAGAAAGAGATACAGTAGCAGTGTATTTTCTTACACATATTTCTATAATGGACTGAAATCTTTAAAATCACAAACTTCTGTTAGTTTCTTCTCTTATTTACTGAGTTTCATGCATGATTTTCCAATTTCAAGGTCACAATTCAAACTGTGTTTGGAGAAGAAAAGAAAGGGTATCCCCTAACTTCAGTATTGTTTGCATTCTTATCATTATTAGAACAGAATGCAGAAGTGTGAGAAGTATGATTTGATCTCCATCTGCTAACAATGAAGAAAAACCAACACAAAAGAACAAACAAAGCATGCAATTGGATTTGAAGGGAAGAAACTTACTGATAGTGTCACCAATTTGGAAGTTCTTGGTAGCAGCCCACTTCTTGTAGTCTATCTTTCCAAGCGTAGTCCAACCAGCAGAGTCCCCAACCTTGTACACAGCTGCATCTGAAACCTGCAGAATTGCCATAACTATGAACAAAGCCACAACTCTCTCTACCAAACCCATGGTTTTGAAGCCCTTGTTTTTTGTGTCTGTTATCGTTGAGGTTGGGGTCTTTATACCCTTTTGACTACTACTAGCTGCCATTGAAGGCCTTAGATGTTGGAACTTGAAGAATGGCAAAGTGGATGAACAGGTCCCACTATTTTTCTTTAATTAAATGGTTTGTTATGTTTGATGAAAACTTCATCTCTATTAGTAGTATATGGGAAAGGGAAATGTGGGTCTCAGTAATAAGTGCTCCACTCACTTCTCCTATTTTTCTTTTGGCATCAAAACCAAACTATGATGGAGTAAGTGTGTGGATTCTTCTAACCATGCTAATCTAACCAAGTACTTTTCTTTACGTTTAGTGTTTAGTTATATTGCAAACTCTGAAAACCTTACAACACTTACCATTCATTAGTAGTTACAAACAAGTAGTTCGCGCTTTATTGTTTTAGAAATAGTACATAGAGCGTGTAAAGAGTTTTCATATTATATTCCTTATAAAAAAAAGTCAGGACATAATTTGTATTCCTTAGATGTATATTTTTTTAATCTTTTTTCTCGATTAAATTTGGATATTTTTCAAAAAATATCAATAATTATAAAGAAAAAACTATATCAAAAGATAATGTTTTTTTGTCATATCTTTAAATTATGTTATATATTCAACTATATTTGTTTATTACAATTCATAATATAATTTGTATATTCAAGAGAATTTATTTATTATTATTTTAATTATATGTAAATATTTGTTCTGTTAGCTATAATACCAGTATTTAACTAATACATGAAAGTCAGCATTAAACATAAATGTCAACATTGAGAAAAACAATGTCAGTGAAAGCACAAATTTGATGTAACTAAAGCTTCATAGACTACTACAAGTAGCTTCTATCATGATTTTACCATCCTTTGTGATTTCTTTAAATTAGCAGAAAACTATGTACATTTATTTGAACTAGATAAATATTCAAAAGGCAATAACATTTTATAATAAATTGGAGAAGGGAGAAACACCAAACTTGCATGCTGAGTCAGGGTAATTTAGATGGTATTTTTACTAGGTAAACTCCTTAAAATCTTAAAATGGTGACAATACAGTAAGTTTGTTTACTCGTTTTCTATTTGCATGGTTAACTCTTTCATTGATGTACCATACTTCAATTTAAATTATTATGCATGTATGATATTTTAATGATATTTATTAGTGAAGTATATTCATGAGTATTTTTAAAATGAAAATAATTTATAATCTTTTATTTTAATAATCTTTAATATATAAAATTTGAATTTGAATTTATATAATAACAAATATGTTTATCACGTATTTAAAATTTTGTAGACTTTTTTATATATATATATATATATATATATATATATATATATATATTAACTATAAATTTTATTCTATTATTTTTAAAATAAATATATTGATACATTAGACGTGTGAATATCATATAAGTATATTATATATGTACATCATAGTGCACCAATATATATAAAAACAAACAACATAAATAGCATAATAAAAAATACCCATTTACTAAATTGAAAGTCACATTTGATCAAATTTTGAGTAATAGTATTATAATCGGTAACTAATAATTTGGTGACTGCCATTATAGACTGCAACCACCATATATTGTTTTCTTTTGATGATCTTGTTACTTTGCACATCAGAGAAGCATTAAGCAGGACACTAACTTTATACAACCTCCAACTGAAAGCTACATTATTTTTTGTGTGTATCAAATGACAATTAATAAAACTAAATTAAACAGCCCAAATAGTTCTTTTCAAATGGAGTTACGTGTCTTGTGATTTCTATTGCTATAAGAAACTCATCACATTCACAGAATTAAATTCTGACTCTAATCACAACCATCCTACTTTACCTAATATTCGCTACACTGCTTGTCACCAATCATTAACTCCAAATGTGTGGAATTCACAAGTAATATTAATGTAATTAAGGTTTCATACTTTTAGTATTATGCATTCCCTTCACTCTATATTGACCTCGTTGAGGTTGGTATAACCTATTTTAGTGTATTTTTTCCACCAAATGGCTTCATAAAAAACTACTAATTCATTTTTGGTGCTATGTAATAAAATAACATCATGACTCCTCCTACAGATCACCAACCATGCGTCAAAGTTAATGCTTGTTAATAGTTTTACACTACATTTGTCCACTTCTAATTGCATCAGAATTACTGTGACATGTGTCATTCGCTGTTGCAGGAAAGAAAGAAAAAACAGAATAAGCAAAAGACAAATAATATACCAGGACTAGGCTTTTGTTTTTTGAAAATACAAACATAGTACACAGTTATTTGACTTGCATAAGAGGACAATTAAGTGGCATTACAGTGTTACAGACACATGGCAATAACAAAGGGGGAGCAATAACATGGTAAGCTGTAAGAACCAAATCTGGCCAAACACATTTGAGAAACCAAACCAAACTATTGCCAGAATTTGTCTAACTAATAACTGAGAAGCAGATTAAATCCCTGAAGAATCTTAGTTCTACTTGGTCAATTGCCAATGACCACTTTCTCTTCTTTAACAGAATCATCTTCAGCAAACCTCTTCCACAGCCAATGGTGCTTCCACACTCTCTCTGTCATGTCTTCAATAGGGACATTTTTTGTCTCCGGGAGCAGGAAAAGCACGAAGGTGGACATGATCAAGACACATCCAGAGAAGAACAAGAAGATTCCAAACTTGAAGAAGCAGAGCATCGAGAGAAAGGCCTGTGCAATGAGAAATGTGCAGAGCAAGTTGACACATACAGCAATACTCTGCCCCGCTGAGCGAGTCTCCAGAGGGAAGATCTCACTCGGGATAAGCCAAGTAAGAGGACCCCATGACCATGCAAATGCGGACACAAAAATGCAAACCATAACAACCACCAACACCGCAAAACCCTTTGATAGGTCATCGTAGTGGTCCTTCACCTTTATTCCTATTATAACTGCAATAACAAATTGCGACAAGAACATCTGAACTCCAGCTTCGAATAACAACATTCTCCGACCGAGTCTGTCCACCGAATAGATTGAGACAACAGTGGAAATCACATTAACGCCACCAATAATCACAGTGCAGTAGAGTGAAGCATCTTTTGTGAATCCCAATGTGTTGAACAAAACCGGGGCATAAAACATAATGGCATTGATGCCAGTAAACTGCTGAAAAACCTGTTTCAATTAGGAAATTTCAATTGGTCATACCCATACACCTAAGAATAACATTGTTTCAAATATGTAAAAGAGTGAATGTACAATTTTGTCATTTTTACAACAGATTCTAGAGTGAAGGCTATAATTGGTTACTCACCAAGAAAATGTTTTACACACTCCTTGAAAAGGAAAATGAAAACTTGATACAGGTATTCTCATTTTGATTATATTACGGGGACTGAATAATTTTCAATGCACTCTTTTTACATGAAGCATGATGTTTGATGTCTGTATGACAATACTTCTCTTGAAAATTTAAAATAGATTCTATCTTAGAATTTGATTTTAGAAACTTAAAATCTAAGAGTTCCCAAACAGACATATACATATATATATATATATATATATATATATATATATATATATATATATATATATATATATATATATATATATGTTAATTTTGATAATGCCTCATCCAAGTTCCTTTGAGAGGTTTGACAAAAAAAAAATCTCAATCTCCAATGTCCTTTATCAAGTGGGTTATGGTCAGGACAAAGGTGGATTTGACATATTCAAATATTCAAAGATGGAGTCAAGTTGTTTCAGTTGATCCAGATCAAAGGTTGAGACGGGACAACTAGGCCAAGTTGGATAAAAAATCGAGACAAGCCAATTTGGATCGAAGGTCGAAATGGATTAGCCTAAGCCAATGAGTGAGACGAGCCGGAATAAACAGTTGAGAAAAATCTAGTCCGGATGATAAAAGAGACGGGGCAACCCAAACAAATGGATGAGACAGGCCAACCTAGACTCACAATTGAGACAAACCAGTATGAACTGACAACTAAGACGGACTAACCCGTGCTGACAGACGAAATGGGCTAGCCCGACACTGAGATGGACAAACATTTCAGATGTTATTACTATTCAATTATACAAGAAAAATCAATATTTGAGCATAAGTCGAAGATGGAGTCAAGCTGTTTCGACTAACCCACACCAAAAGTAAGATTGGACAATTAGGCTAGGTTGGACAAAAAACCGAGACAAACCGGTTTGGACCTAAAGTCAAAATGGACTGTCCTAGACCAATGACTGAAATGAGCTAGAATAAACAATTGAGAAAAGTATGCTCAGAATAATAGAAGAGACGGGTCAGTCCAAACCAATGGATGAGATAGGTCAACCTAAATTCACAATTGAGACAGACCAGTCCGTACTGACAAGTGAGATGGATTGATTTGTGGTGACAGACAAAATAGGCCAACCCGACGAATAAGATGAACAAAGTTTCAGAAGTTGTTACTATTTAATCATACAAGAAAAAACTAAACACACGAAGATGATAAGAAAGTATTTGAGAAGACAGCACTAACATGCAGGGCAATGGAAATGAGGAGTTGAGGTCGGTTCCTGCGCTTGAGGATATTCCTGAAAGGGTGTTTGACCTCTTTAGCCACATTGCATGCATCAACAAGCTCCAAGAACTCAGCCTCAATGTTGTCGATGCCACGAATCTTTCTCAACACAGTTTTTCCTTCTTCCAAGTGACCACGCTCAATGAGACTGTTTGGGGTGTCCACCACCACCAAAGCCCCCAAGCTCAGAAACAATGCTGGCAAACCTCCCAAACCCAGAGATAACCTCCAACCCCAACCACCTTTGATTCTGCTCTTTCTCAACCATAGTCACCATCACCCAACAATAAATAACATCAAGAAAAAAATGATCACAAATACTTTATCAGGCAGAACAAAATTCAACTAACAACAAATTTTACTAAAATAAATTTTTGATATCGTGGTAAAAAGTTTACTTTAAACCTATATCAATTTTATAAAACTAGAATATAACGTGAGATATTCGACCATTTGTTATCTCTGAAAAGATTTTCAACACCATAATTTTGTAGTTTCATCATTCAATCCTAATTACATGAGTTATTAGCATTAAATAATCGAAAGCTTATTTACCCAGATAGTTGTAATCTTAGCTAAAGATATTTTTATTGAAGAAAATCTTTCTATGAATCTTTATACTATACAGCTTTAAATGTTTCTTGATTTAAAATTGTTAAATACTAATTTTTAATATTTTCATAATAAAATATATTTAATATTTTACTAATTTCTAGGCCAGTGCAAATTTTCACACTAAGGAAGCAAGCAAGCAGGCCTTTCCGAAACCAAGAGTCGTGGAAAAGAACATAGAGGCCATTGCTTTGCTTGAGAAGCTTCTTCTTTGAAGCATTTATGAAGGTCCAAAACCCTAATCAGAGTGGGGAAGCATGTGGTTGACTTTTGGGTATGCGAGAGAAAGTAATATAAATGGTACATTGTGCTGATTTTCTATGCACCAGAATCTCTTTGGAGAACAACTCCAACTAAACCCTGAAATGATGGAATTGGAAAAATGAGCACAGAAGAAACTTACTTGTTGGTGGCATAGTTGACAAGGTTGGCAAAGAGAATGCCAAGGGTGATATTCAGCTGGAACAGTATATTCAGTGCTCCTCGCATTCTTGAAGGTGCCATCTCTGAAAGGAAAACTGGCACGGCCTGACATCATCAAAACTTGAAGGAGTTACAAGAGTGCCAACAAACCCTTTCTACAGTTCTTGCTTTTAATTACTATAAACTTCACTTAAATTTAAGCATGCTGATTCATATCATTGTGGGGACATTCATGTCTGCTACATCATGCATTTTTTTTTAATATTTTTTTTATGTCGGCCACCTTCTGTATATGTGGTTACTAAAATACACTTACACACCTAGTAAAAACTACAGAACCTATTTTTGTCTTTAATGAGGGACACGATTTATATGCCAATATCTCACGTCAGCTTTACTCATAAAATAACGAGTTTCTATTCTTTATTGGTTTTTTAATGTTGTTTTTCTGTGTTTTCAACATTTACACCGATAATTATTAATTTTAAAAATTTTAAATATATTAAAATTATTTTTAAATATCAAAATAGTACATTTTTAATATAAAAAAAACTCAGGAAAGAAACTGAAGTCTAAAATAACAATCATATTTCTTTTACGTTAAGATATGCTAATAATGTTTAATTTTAGTTAATGTGGACTTACTTTGAAATTTTGATTTTGATTTTAAAATTATTTTTAAGGACCAGTTTAATTATATGTTAAAGCTCTTTTAATGAGCCTCAGTATAATATTTAAATACTCTTGTATCATTTTCAAAATTCAAGAAAACATCAGTTATTCTTTTTTTTTTCTTTAAATATGGTTTTATCTTTCAACTAATTAACTTATAAATATCTTACTGAAATAAAAAAGTATAACGTTTCGTAACATCTTTTACATGTTATTATTATTGTAAAATAAGTGTGAAAGTCAATATCAACATAAATAACAGCCACACATCCCGAGGTACGCTCATTAACTTGTTTTAAATATAAGTGTTACCGTTCATTTTTCTAAAATACTTATATTGAATTAATTTTAGAAGCATACATGTATATGATAAAGACGTATACTTGTGTCAGTGTATGATTTTAAAGTTCACAGGAAAATGAAACCATAGCTCTGTTCAATAAACTATAGACAACAACCTGAACCAAAACCAATTATCCTACACATGGGATACCATGATTCATGATGTATCAATTGGACAGATATCCCATACGAACAATTTTTCCTCAACTTTTTTTTTAGATTGTAAATAAAGATTTCCTATTTATAAGAATATTTCAATTATTTCACACACTTTTTAATCAAATTAGTTAATTATTTAAAAAATTATATTATTATTATTATTATAAAAATGTCCTTATTATATTTAAAGTTTAAACAGTTAAATACGATATTAAGTACTTGTACTTTAAATCTTAGTAAAGTTTACATTATTTATTTCATTAATTATTTTCTATTAAAACATGTAATTCACTGAGAATATTTCGAAAAGAAAAAAAGGATGCATCATTCTACTACAAATAAGTCTTGTGAGAAGAGAAAATAAATTTTCTGGCAATGGTCTTAAATCCTTGACTCTCTCTTTTGGTCAAGTCAATACATGGAACATAGGTAGAGAAATTATTACAATAAATCTATTCAGAATTTTTATTCTTTAAATTATACTCTCTTATTATTGACTAAACTTTTGAATGAGTCATCAAACTATTAAGGACCAAAATTTTGAATTACTTTAATTTAATAACCAATTTTTAAAAAATTTAAAGAACATTAATTCGATCTATACATATAGTTTCTGTAGATTGAAATTGTTTAGTTTGTGAAATTATTGAAGCAAATGAACCTGGTTAGCAAAACCAACTCCAGAGCCGAGTAAGAGCCTGCCAACGATGAGCATGGGGAGGTTCTGAGCCGCAGCATTGAAGGCAACTCCAGCAATGAAGATGAAACCTGCAATGAGCATGGTGGCTCTTCTTCCCTGCTTCCGAGTTATGTGTGAGGCCAAAAATGTAGCAGTTAAACCCGCAAGGTACAAACACGATGTGAATAGTTGCAACTTTTGATTGTCGTATTTGCAGTAGTTGCTCTCCAACTCTTTCTCTTCCACTGTCCTTATGTACACCTCCGGAAAAAACTCTTTCAGGAATGCTCCCATGGATGTCACACCACCTGATTCAACTCACCATAACTCAAATATCTTCATCTACTACAAAATCAAAATTTCTAATGACAAGATTATTACCTGAAACACCAACGTCGTATCCAAACATAAGACCTCCGGTAGCTGCCATTATGCAGGAAAGGATGACGATTGGAGTTATCTTTGCCTCAAAATCATTGCCACTTGCTGTGAAGCCTCCACCAGTCATACTTTATTTCAGATAATTAAGAAACCCACACGCATGCACAAGAGAGTGAGAGTGAAGAACAATGTTTCTACTTTCACTTGCATGCCTTTACACTTTGATTTATATTTATATAACCATTGAGAAAGAGTTTCACTTTGCCTTTTCTTTCTTTAATTTTTTATCCACACCCCATAGACAGATTTCCGTGATTTTTTTCGGAATGATATCATAGGCTTCCAAATATAGTATACTCTCTTTAATCCACTGTGGGTTATACTGTATTCGCTAGTTTTTGGAATTCACTCTTATATAGAAAACACCGAATAAACTTAATAGTTGATAAAAAAGATCAGCAATTAATATAATCTCATTTTGACAAAGCATAAAAGTTGTTATTTTTTATCATTTGGAGAGTATTTTCTTCACCGAAAAAAAATAACAAAAGAAAATTCTTATATATTTTATATAATATAAATAGAATTTTGATAATTACTTGAAAATGCTAACATAATTTAATTTGAAAAAATTTACCAACAAATTAGATTTTTCAAAACACTATTAAAAATTTTCATATTACATAAATTTTTTTTGTTGTAAATTTGTTAAAAAAATTTGTAAGAAAAAACTTTTTTCTGTTATTTTTTCTATAAAATTATACAATTCGTAAGTATTTCCTATAAAATTTGTTACAACAAATATTTTATACAAAATATTTTATAAAAAAATTGACAGTAATTTTTTATAATTTTTTTCATAACAAAATTTATAAGTATTTTCTATAAAAAAAATTCAAAACAAAATTTAAAGTAAATACAATTTTTTAAAAAATTTAAAGTAAATACAATTTTTTTAAAAATTGAAAGTAAATATAAATTTTTTTTAGCAGGGATTAAGTCATTACAAAAAAGTGATATAAATGGACAAAAACATACAATATTTCATTAGTCATGATATGTTGTAAGTGTACATGAGTTGTAGGGATGTTCCAAATGAGACTTTACGGTTTGATCATCAAATTTATATAAAAAGATAATTACATAAAACTATCCATGTCGCTTAACTTCTACATGAAAAGGTAATAATATAGTGGTTTACTTATTTTTTTTTTTTTTTACTTTCAAATTATACTATTTATTTTTCTCATTCTTTATTTGAAATTCAAAAGTCATTCTCCACTTTATGAAACATTCTTTTAACTTTTGAAGTATTTGTCAGCTTTCATTGGATGTATTTCAATTTTTTTTTTAAATATCTTTGTACAAGCTTATATCTTGCATTTTTTTAACATTATTTCAAGTTATTAAACTTCAAATATCATTTTCTTTTTCAATATGATATCTCAAATAATTTTGTTTAAAAGTTTTATTACAAAGCTTTACTGTCTTATGGGATAAATGTTTAGTTAAATTTTGTGTTCAGAGATATTTAAATACTATAACTTCTGAAAACCTTTTTATATATAATACATTTCAATTATTCTATTTATTATGTATTGGACATTTAACATATATTTAAGGCTTAAATACAATTTTTTGTCCTTATTTTCGTAATGTTTGTTGCGGATGGTCATCATTTTAACGGAATGTTTAAAATAGTCATCATTTTAACCAAATGTTTAAAATAGTCCTCATTTTCGCAATTCGTGTTTTATTTTGTCTTTTTCTGTAGCGCCGTTTAAATCATTAACGGAGCATTGTATAGGTGGTACGGTTTGTATTAGGGTGTGTTACGTGTACTGTACATGTGACTAATTAACGTTAATTTTTCAATTTAGAGAAAATTTTGCAATTAGGAAAATTTCTTCATCTTCGTCTTTCTTGAGCTCGGATTTGTAGAGGAAGCAGCTAATACTTGTCATTTCATCATTGGATTGCAGTTACACACTTCATTTCAATTTTTCAGTTAATCATCATTAGGTGAGTGAGTTTAGAGTTTTCTGGGTTGTGTTTGCTCGTGAGTTAAGGTTTTCGTAATTTTATTGTGAGATTTGTTTGTAGGTGGGGTTCAGTGGGGTATTACTTTACCGCACCACACTCTAATACAAACTGTGCCACATGTACAATACTCCGTTAATGATTTAAACGGTGTTACATAAAAGGACCAAATAAAACACAAATTGCGAAAATGAGGACAATTTTAAACATTCGGTAAAAATGAGGACCATTTAAAATATTATGTCAATGTGAGAACCATCTGCAACAAACACTACAAAAATGAGGACCAGACAAGTATTTAAGCCTATATTTAAAGATCATAATTATTTTTCTTAATTATAATTCACTAATTTCTTATATCAACCTTTAAATTAAGAATTAAATATTTCAAAATATCATCAAATCAATTTAGATTCAAGACAGTGTCATTTATTAAATTTTAGATACATCTCATCAATCAATCTAGATTCAATCCAATGTCAACTATAAAATTTTAGTAACATCATTTTTTTTTATGAAAAGTAAAATCATATCATGAGAGATTTTAAGCAAATCAACAATAAAACATGTAATTCAAATGCACATAGTCTACATGACCTATCAAGGATCTTAAGTAAATCGGGAAAAGTTATAAAAAGAAAAAGCAGTGAGTTCAAATATAAAAGTAAAGAAGAAAATAAATTTGCAATTTAAGAAAAAATACTTATCTTTTTTTTTTTTTTAATTGAAAGGGTGCACAGTGTACTTGCACAGCCTCACCCACCAACATAATTTATTCAACATAACTTTTCTACATGCTCAAAGATATATTCATTATCGAAATTAAAATTTCAACATGGTGTATAAAAGAATCTCAACAATGTTTTCGTTTTGTAGCGGATGATTTGGCAAATCAATTACATTTTAAAGAAGTATAAATATGAAATAAAATGAGAAATATTATGTTGAAAAAAAAAAATAAGGGGTAGTTATGGTGTGAGAATGAGTGATAGTTAAGTAAAAGAGGAAATTGTAATCATTAATCTATTAAAGAAAGTTTCTTTAATATCATTCGATTGACAATTTTTATAAGTCTATAATAGTCTTAATAAAACTTAATTTTTATATTTTTAGAAAAAGGAGAAAGTAAATAATAACGAAGAATAATATCAAATGATAGTAAAAGATATATGGTGTCAAAATACTAGTGTCATATTCTATTATCACGCTAAATCAAGATTTATACATCATTTTGCATTTATATTTTTCATATAAGAGAAATAGAAAAAGAAAATGGATCCTTAGCTCCAAAAGAATATGTGGAGGGCCATGAAAGATGCATGCATGAGGTTGAATGTAAGGGGAAGATGATTCATGTATTTATAAAACTTAGATATTGGTTGGACATCACGATTGGTCACTGCCCTGTTATTATTATTCAATTCTGAAATGTGATGAAGAAGAAAATTTAAGATATTGGAATGAACAGTTTATAAGCAAAAAATAAATTTATTCAATATTCAAATACATTGTTCACAAGAAGAGAATCTTGTTGATGATTGGCACACACTTTTTTCCCGCAATGTAGCTTACGTTTAGATAATGCTTCATACTTTTATTGGATTCCATATTTCATCTCTTTTATAACATTTTATTTTCTTTCGTTCATAAAAGGTTAGATCGAGTAGTTGGAGCCTTGTCTCTGTTTAGAATCAAAATTTAACACAAAAATATATAGGAAGTTGTCGTCATCAAACCAAATATGAAGTTTGCTGGACTCAATTCATGTATTGAATTGTTAGAATGACGTATAAAAGTTTATGATACTCTATTTCAAAAAATTAGGTTTAAATGAATAATTTTATATGATATATTTTTGACATTTATTTGTATAAATAATTTTATATACATCAGATAAAAAACAGAAAAGAAAAACATCTATATATACATCAATAGGATGGTAATTTTTAAAGTATATTGATTTTAAACGATGTTTTAAAAATAGATATTTTTTATCATTACACAACAAGTTTCAACTCTTATAAAGACTATAAATAAATCCGGCTTCGTCGATATTATTTGAATTCGTTCTTTTCTTTAGAGAGAATTCCTGCATTGGTTGGGTATAGATATAATGAGTATGGAGAATACTCACTTTTTTTAATTAGGGATGAAGATGTATATATTTATCCCGTCTCCATCTTCGCCCTATTCGTTAAAATAATTTGTATTATTTTTCAACCATTTGACTTGGCATTTGAAAAGTTTTCTTATATTTCTAAATTATTTTTTATCTTATCATACCCTTAAATATATATTTATTTTCTTTTGTGTGATTTTATTTAATTGTTTCTATTTTATCATTTTTCTAATATTTTTATTTGTTGTTTACTTTTATCATGAAGAATATTGTTTTCATATTTTTCATATAATTATTTTTATTTTTAACTCATTATCATACATGTAATTTTATCACTATAATTATATGAATAAATTTTATTTACTATGATATAATAATTTAATGTAATTATCATAAATATTTTTTATCATTATCTAACATATATTGAAGTTCAGAAAATAAAAGATATGTGACTCATGTTGCTTTCCTTTTTAAAGAAGTTAGGTTATGTAAGAACTCTATCCCAAAGTGATAATAAAGATACATGCATGTTTGTAGACTAAAATAAATTTTAATATTAAATTCTTCAATAACAACACATTCTAAAATTAAATTTTTTTTTTATGTGAAATTATGATAAAATTTTTAATATGTTAAGAATTTTTTTCTTTTTATATAGAGTTCAAATGATTTTTGTAAAAAAATATTAGATTTTTTCATAATATGTAATATTTTTATTATATATGGATGTGATTTTATTATAAATTTGGTGTGATTTCTCATATTTTTTATTTCTTTCTTTTTTTCTCTTGTTTCTTTGTTAATAAAATCTTTTTAAAAAAATATTATTAATTCAAACCATACTGATGGAGATGTTAACATACATGCTCTATAAGTTCTTCCTTTTATAATAAAAGATATAAGAAAGTATAAAATAACTATTTATTCAAGATTTTGTTATTATTGATCTTATTCAAGTAAATACGAAGATAGATGGATTGCTTTCTCCGGTGTAAATGAGGCATATGTGAACTAAAATTGGACCTTGTGGGTTTAGGCATCTAAACTATTTTATTATACAATTGGGCTCTACTCTAAGGAATACAATATTATTGGATGTCAGGAATTATGTGAGTTGTATATTTCATCTCATAATTATTACTAAATCTTAGTATTCATCTTTTTTGTTAGAACCCCTTTAAGTCTTGAAAGACTTATATTAAATCCCAAAAATAGTACTTTTTTTTAGATATTTACAAGTAAAATAAGTGAAAGTTTTTAAGTGATTCATCTAAACAAACCTATTTCGAATCATCAGTTTGATAAATTTAACATATGATTAGGGTAAGTCTTTAGATATAGAAATTTAACCCCTAGTTAATTATAATGAATTTGTTTTTAGAAATACTTCAAAACATATAATATTATACAAGGTTTTTACTCAGTATGTGGTTCAAGGATATTACATATATTCGATCGCATTTATTTGATATCCAGTAGTTCATAATAAAACATAAAATATATTTAAGAAAAACACTTAATGGATGCTAAAATTCAAAACTAAAAAATATCAGCGCACAAATATATATTTTTTTAAATATTCATTACTAAAAAAATTTAAAATATAAAAATAATAACCATTTTTTGAATAAAAATAATTGACTTAGTCTTATAATTTTTTTTAATAAAAAATAATAGACAGAAAAACAGTGTTGTTTGTTTTGAAAAGATAAAGTAATTTTTTTAAGTTACATTATTTTCCTTTATTTAATTAATTAGAAATAATCGTCTTATAATAAGGAATGTTAGCCTTTTTTTTTTAAATAATTAACTCATAAACTCAACTATAGTACAAAGTCAATTTTGTAAGTAAGAAGTTTTTTCTTTTCATAGTTTTTCTTCACTATACAGTTGTGATAACTCCTCTATTTTTCATTTAATTTTGATTCTCTCAGTCTTGACTTAGGTTATGGCATGTTAAAACTATTGGTGTGCTTGTGTATATATAATAGGTGTGTGCGTGTGTGTATATATGTTAATTATGGCCCTGGAATCAATCTTCCATAAAACTCTTCCAGAACCAATGGTTTCTCCAAACTTTGTCTGTCATCTCTTCAATGGGTATATTCTTGGTCTCTGGAACTAGAAAGAGTGTGAATAATGACATGAGAAGCACCCAAGCCGAGAAGAAGAAGAAGATGCCGAACTTGAAGTGGCACATCATGGACAAGAAACCCTGTGCAATGATGAATGTGAAGAGCATATTCACAAACACTGTCACACTTTGCCCTGCCGATCTAGCCTCTAGGGGGAACGTTTCACTAGGAATCAGCCATCCGAGTGGACCCCAAGACCATGCAAAAGATGACACAAATGTGCACACCATCACCACCACCAACACCCCAAGCCCTTCGTTCAAGCTATCTGAGAAATCTTGGACCTTCAACCCTAGCACTATCCCAATCACCACCTGAGACACAAACATTTGCACACATGCTTCCAACAACAATACCCTCCGACCAACTTTGTCCACCAAGTACACAGACACTAAGGTCGACAACACATTCACGGCTCCTGTGATCACTGCTGAGTACAGGGAAGCCCCACTTTTAAAGCCCAAGGTGCTGAACAACACTGGAGCATAGAACATGATCGCATTGATGCCCGTGAATTGTTGGAACACCTACACACAACAAATATATGTTAAATGCAAAAGTCAAAATATGAATTAATTAACAAACCATATGAAAGTATAGTAGTGTAGGACTCTTTGAGGCATTTAAACATATAAGTTAGGTGTGTGACCTGCAACATAACGGCAATGATCAATGGGGGACGGTTGTGACGCTTGATGAGGCTCTTCAAAGGATTCTTGACCGTTTTAGCCACTCTACTGGCTTTAAGGATCTCCTGAAACTCTGGCTCAACAGTTTCCACACCACGAATCTTCTTCAGCACAGCCTTCCCTTCATCCTCCAAACCCCTCTCAATAAGACTGTTGGGAGTGTCATGCACCAGCAGGGACCCAATCGTTAGCATCAGTGCTGGAACCCCTGCCAAAGCCAACGATATCCTCCACCCATACCCGCCTTTAATCCTGCATTTCCCAGTTAAATACATTAATCAATCCCTGCGCCTGCAAATTAAGATCAGTAATAAGGATCATTGAAGTTACTGTGCAGTAAAGTAGTTGACAATGTTTGCTACGAGAATCCCAATGGTGATATCAAGCTGGAACAAGATGTTAAGCGCTCCACGGATTCTTGTGGGGGCAATCTCAGAAAGAAACACCGGCACTGCCTGTTGTGAAAATCAAAATCAGTGAAGAATCAGCAACATTACTATACTCGAAAAACACTTGCATCGCACGAAAAGGAATGCATATTAAGGACCTGATTGGCGAAACCAACACCACAACCAAGCAATAGCCTCCCAAATATTAGCAGCAGCAAGGTATTTGCTACAGAGTTGAAGACAGTTCCAACAATAAAGAAAAGCCCAGCAATCAACATAGTGCGTTTGCGGCCTAGCTTTCTGGTGACACTGGAGGCAAACAAAGTAGCTACCAATGCAGCAAGGTAGAGAGAGGATGTGAACAGTTGAAGACTTTGATTGTCATATTTGCAGTAGTTACTGTCCACTCCATGCTCCTGTATCCTTTTGTATACCTCCGGAAAAAAATGTTCTAGAAAGCTAGGCATGGATGTCACACCACCTGCATTCATATGCATTTCACAAACCATTTTCAAATCAAAAACTACAACAATAACTCTGCATTACTAACCAACCACTATGTATGTACCATGCGTACCTGAAATTCCAATGTCATAACCAAACATCAAACCACCGGTAGCAGCCATAATGCAGGATATTACGACAGCATACGTGATCTTTGCCTCAAATTGGACATCTCCTGAACCCGATGCAAACCCTCCCCCAGCCATGATAATTAACTATCCAATGGAACAGATAATTTTTAATGGATTTTCTTGGTTTGTGTATGGGTGTATATATATATATATGTATGTATGTCAGAATGTAGCTACCTAGGTTCTATCTATGGCCTCTCTGTTTTTTGCGGGCTTTTCGGAAATTTTATTAACCACGTTTCAAATTAAGCACTTTACAGCATAAACATTTATTGCACAACACATACATGATGGATACAGGTCGATCAAACACCATCATATCTTTTACAATATATCTTTTAACAGGCACTGTAAAAGGAATAAAATAATAATGCTCCCAAACTAATTTTTCTAAACTTGTCAGAATGTACAAATAAAAGAACAACTAACAAATATATCACAAAAATAGAGAACAAAAACTAAGAAATACAACGATTTTGAAGTGGAAATCCCTTGATAGAGATGAAGTTCACCCCCAACTAGAAAAAAAAAAGGTTAGATTATGATGAATTAGCAGAGTCTTTAACAAGTACTCCACTCAAAACACCGATACTTCCCAATGACAAACAATAGAATAAAAAAATACTAAAAAATTAAGCTGTTGCTGTGCGAAACTTGTCTTGCTCTCCAAAATTTCTAACACCAGAATATTTTTCATTTATGTCCACCGTTAATTAAAAATACAGTATTAAATATTAAGAAAAAAAATAAAAAGTACTTGATTTGAAATTATATCGAAATAAACATATGATATTAATATCATGAATTGTAAACTTCTTTTTATGTAATATCATTATTCTGGTCCACTAAGCTAAACATATTTATAAATGCCTTTCAGGAATTTAAAAAATAGAGTAAATTAAAATATATTGACTATTTGTTAACAATTGTTAATTATAAAATTTTGAAGGAATGGTTTCAAATTATTAACTTTCAACAAAAACATTTAATTAATTTTATTTCCTATATTTATGACGTTTTATGCAGTGTTTCGGTTTTTTGAAAAAAAAAATATATAGAAAACCTGTTATAAAATATTATATATATGAAAATATCGGACTGGTTTTAACAAGGAAGTATAAGAATAGTGTGATTACAATCAATTACTAAAAGAAAATGACAATAGAAAAAGAGAACAAAAGTTTTATATATTTACTCAATATCAAAATTTATTATATTTTTTTTCTAAAATAAAGTATAAAAAATACTATTAAATCACAAAAAAATGAAGAGTCTATTGTACCTTTTCTTCTACAAATTTTAACTTCTTATATAGAATCTTAATAATTAAAAATTTCTTCTACTAATTTTACTCCATTTTCTTTGTATAATTAATGCACTACTAAACCCTTAAGAAGATTATAGAGAATAAATCAAACATGTATTGAGGAATTCAGAAGCTAAAGTAACCACATAGCATAGCATGGCATGAAGAGAAAAGAAAATAGAAACATAGATAATTATGGAATGTAAAAGCTAGGTCCAAAAAAACTTGGTAAGATGCACCTAAAGTAAGGAGAAAACTTAGATTTATATCCAATGATAATATTAATGGTTAAAAATGTTCTTAAAAAAACTATATAAGGTTCTGTGTGTGTATATATACCATACAAAACTAATAGAAGGTACAAGGTCCATAAGAAAAAAAGTCAAAATATACGAGCTTTGATTATGTGGCTTTTAAGATTTCATCAATTTGTTTATTGCTTTCCATTTTGCTTAAAAGATGTTGCTTATTTCACCTATCATAACTGTTGAGCCTTTTTAAAGAGATACATTTAAAAGATTATGAAATTATTTTTAATAAATAAAGTCTTAAAACAATTCATTAAAAAATTATCAATAAAGATAAGTAATCAGGTAAATCTGACAAACATTATTTTTATGTATATTTGCAGCCTCTCAATATAAGATAAATGACAATAAAACAACAAAAAATATAATAAAAATTAATAAATTCGCTTTTTATTTATAACTATCAACTTATAAAATATTACAATATAAATATATAAATGTATAATGTATACATTAAAAATACATAATAATATTTAATATATTTTTTATCTAACGTCAAACTTTAATCTTGATTGAACATTGAATAATTTCTCACTCTTACAATATTTTATTTATATTTTATTCATAGATTACCCACACAAAAATGATCCAGTGTTGATGTGTAAGGGTTTTCTGATAAGGATTACACATTAGTGATTTCAGTGAGGAACAGACACATTTAAGGTGTGTGTTTCAGTCTGGTGGCTGATTGTGAAGATTTTATCGGTTGGTGAGTTGTAAATGCTTCTATAAATTATTTTTATTTTTTTGAAACTTCCTTGACCTTTATGAATTATGAGTTATTAATATTCAATTCATTTAAATTATTCATTTTTTTTTCTAAATATTAAAGAAAAGAAAATATAAAGGTTGCATCAAACCTTCAAAAAGTTCTGTCGGTTTACATTAAAATTATAAAACTGAAGAATTAAATAAAGGATTGAATGAAAGGTGAATATTTGTTTATAAACTGCAAAATATGTACTGGTAGCAGACACAAGTGGACAAATTGCGAAGGGTTATAACTTTTACATAAAGAACTGAAAGATACTTAAGGGATTGATGCTTACTAGGATTTGGGCTGCCACATGTACTCTTCCTATTGGTTACTTTAGATACCTATACCTCTTCACCAACCCCATTTCTCTCACGTGTTGGTATAAATCTGTATAACAAATGTTTACTCATTTTCTTATTTGATTTCAACAACAGTGAAGGTTATCATGGATGCTTTTTTACGAGCTTAATTACAAACAAAAAACATACTTAGAACGGAAATATATGTCATCAAGAACACTATAGAATCGGAGAAAGAATAATACTTTTGGGATATGTTCGGTTGGTGAGAAATGATGGCAAAGAGTAGAAAAAGTAAATTAAAATACAAAAATATAAATATTATTCATATAAAACTAGTGAAGAGAAAAAAAAGGTGAAACATTTTCTTTTTCATAAATATGCATGATAATTCAGTAAACTTTCACTAGAAAGTTAATTGTGTTATTATTACCTTTCTTTCTATACAATTAAAAAGAGAAATGTAATGATTTTAATAATGATGGAGAAATTAATTATTATCTATAAAAATATAAACGTAATTTCAATTATATTATAGGTATTAATTAAAAATCCTAATTTATGTTGAAAAAAATATTTGTGTTGGTTAATGTTGACTAAAAACTAAATAATTTCAATCTTTACCGGCTAAGAAATAACTTAATTATCACCCATAAAAATAACTTCATGGACATTAAATAAATCATCTAAAAAACTGTTTTGTAATTAATTGAAAAACATTGCTTACATGATACAAATTTGTAATTAATGTTATAGGATAAATAACACTATTTATACTAATAAATGAATAACTTTCGTGTGACAACAAAAAAGTGAATTTGACAATAATTTAGACCAAGTCAGTTGATGATCTTCAAATTGATGTCAAGTCAATAAGATATGGAACAAAACTGAAAGACCAAGAATACAATGACTTGTTAATATTTAAGTCAATATGAGTAAAAATATAAAAATAATAAATATGGAAAATACAAAATATCATACATTTTTTTAATTCTTATATTTTTTATAATAAAAAATTTATTAAAAAAAGCTTTTAACTTTTATCTAGATAATATGATTTACTTTTTAGTATTTAAAATTGTATATAAAATAAATTACATTTATACATTTCTATCCATTATCCATATTTGATGCCTTGTATTACTTTTGTCCCTTTTGAAATGCCTTTGAATTATATCTTTACTAGAGTTTCATCTTTAACCATGTTTATTTCTATATGGTTGATCTGAATTTGTTTGTTCAAATATTTTAGATATATGTACAGTAAAATGAAAATATTTGTCGACTTTTATAGAGTTTAGATATTAATATTTTTTCATAGATCATAAACAGTTTAAACATTTATTACATTAACACATTAATTAGTATATAAGCAAATGAAAATAGGAAAATACATTATATAAATAATTATATTGGTGAATATTTGTATCTCATTGAAATGAAAAATAAAATAAGCAAAGAAAAATATCGATATATATATTACAAAATATGAACATATCTCTTACACATAGATAATAATATAACTTAGAGAAATGACAAACTTGTCATGCGAATACTTTATAT